>Ga0114919_10003507_pt1 | contig 12653 bp, 12 predicted proteins | sample BlataG_FD_88682 | JGI IMG/M metagenome (GOLD analysis project Ga0114919, IMG submission 88682) | Deep subsurface microbial communities from Black Sea to uncover new lineages of life (NeLLi) - Black_00105 metaG | ecosystem: Environmental > Aquatic > Marine > Oceanic > Sediment | place: Atlantic... | reverse complement strand
CGGGTTACGGGTTACGGGTTGTGAGTTGCGATTTTGGCGGATATTTATTATGTATTATCGGGCTTTAGCGAGCTGCTGGTCGAGCGAGGGGCCAATTTGAGCTGTAATCCACATTAACGAGGGCGAATGGATAAGGGAATATTTGTTCTTGACGGTGGGGATTTGGGGGGCTATTATAAAACGCAATTTTTGGGCTGCTACGGATAGCGGCTAAATAATTAAAGGGGACGGAATATGATAGTTGACTGTCATACACATATAAATTGTGCTGCCGACGATGTTGAGACGTCCGAGCATCTGGAGGCGGCAGAGACGGTAGATGCCTGCATAGTACTGGCTACCGCGGAGGGACCGAGCGAAGAGGTCAATAAAAGAGTATCCGAGTATGTGAACAAACATAAAGAAAAAATGGTTGGTTTTGCGGTTGTAGAACCCATCCAGGACGGTGTCAGCGTTAAAAGTCTGACAAGTATCAAAGATAAGCTGGGACTTGAGGGTGCGGTTCTGTACTGTTCGAGCTGCGGTTTTCACCCGACGCACAGCAGGGCGATGCGGTTTTACGAATCGGCAGAAGAAGTTGGTTGGCCCGTTTTCTTTCATAACGGTGGACATCTGGGTTCCGATGCGGTTCTGGACTATGCTCAGCCATATCTTCTGGATGATGTTGCCAGGGCATTTCCGGCTTTGAAAATTGTGATTGGGACTATGGGCATGCCTTTTGTTGAGCAAACATTTTCGATGGTGGCGAAACACGAAAATGTGTATGCGGATTTGACGATAAGGCCCGGTAATGTCTGGCAGGTTTACAATACGGTAGTGCCGGCATACGAACGCGAGGTGATGAATAAACTGCTGTTCGGCAGCGGATTTCCATCGGGCAAGGCGGGGGAGTGCATAGAGGCGCTGCTTGGCTTTAATATGCTTTTAGCAGATACGAATCTGCCAACGGTTCCGCGAGGTAACATTCGAAACATCATTGAACGGGACACGCTGGAATTGCTTGGCATAAAAAGTAAGAGCATAAGAGCACAAGAGCATAAGAGCACAAGGGTATAAGAGCGAAAGAGCATCAAGGAAGACGGGAACATAATTAGCGATGGCTGAGCTTCTGGAAGAGCGCAGGGAAAGCTGGGGGACGCGGGGTGGATTTGTTCTGGCAGCGGTCGGTTCTGCGGTGGGCCTGGGTAATCTGTGGGGGTTCCCGTATAAACTTTACAGCTACGGGGGCGGGGCGTTTTTGATTCCTTATATAATTGCCCTGGTTCTGGTCGGCATTCCTATAATGATACTTGAGTTCAGCATCGGCCATTATACACAGCGTGCTGCGCCGGATGCGTTCAAGCGGGGACACAAGCGTTTTGAGATTGTCGGCTGGTGGGGGATTCTTCTGGCCTTCGTAATAATTACTTATTACCCGGTTATTCTGGCGTACTGCTTCAGTTTTCTATGGTACAGCATTGTCGGGATTTTCAACGGCGGGAAGCTGCCGTGGGCGGGTATAGGTTTGGAAGGCGTCGAGAACGCCAAGCGTTTTTTCAATGAGACATATCTCGGGAAAGTCGACATCGAAGACGCCCGTTTCTACCTTGGGTCTATTCGATGGAATATAGTGCTGCCGCTGATAATTACCTGGGTGGCGATGTACTTCTGCATATTCAGGGGTGTGAAGCTTGTCGGCAGGATAGTGTGGCTTACGGTTCCTCTGCCGTGGCTGATGCTGCTTATACTTGCTGTGCGAGGCCTGACCCTTGAGGGAAGCATGCAAGGGCTGGCTTATTATCTGGACCCGGTGTGGTCGGAACTTGCCAAGCCAATTACATGGCGTTATGCGTTCGGGCAGGTGTTCTTTTCGTTGAGCCTTGCGTACGGTGTTATGATTACTTATGCGAGCTTCCTTCACAGGAAAAGCGATATTAATAACAATGCGGCAATCATCAGCATTGCTGACTTTGCGACGAGTTTTGTCGCGGGTCTGGCAGTATTCGCAACGTTAGGCGGAATGGCTTATGTGACGCAGCAGGCAGGTAATGCGGTAACAGTGGAGAACGTGGCGGAATCGGGGCCGTCACTTGCTTTTGTGGCGTTTCCGTATGCCCTGGCGCAGCTTCCATATTCAGCGTGGTTCAGCTTCGTTTTCTTCTTTGCGCTTGTTACGCTTGGGATTGACTCGGCGTTCTCGCTGACGGAATCAATTCTGGCCAGTATCGTTGACAAAACGGGATGGCGAAGGAGTATTGTCCTTCCTGTGATGAGCGTTGTGGGCTTCGGCTTCGGCCTGATTTATATAACAAAAGGGGGGTTTAACTGGCTTGGGACTATTGACGGATTTGTGAATGGGACCTGGGGCATAGCGTTTATGGGTTTGTTGGAATGCGTGGTTTTAGGTTGGCTCTGGCGGGTTGGGACGTTGAGGCGTCACGCTAACAGCCGAAGCGACTGGAAATTAGGCAAATGGTGGGATTATTTGATTCGCTTAGTGATTCCGATATTGCTCGGGACGCTTTTCTTCTGGCAGCTTTTTGATGATGTCAGCGGGGGATTTCTGTTCAGGCTTGAGTCAGAATTCCAGAGTGTCCTGGACAAAAGCGTGATTTCGGAAGAGCTGCGTCAGGAGTTTGAAGATAATGGGAGCGTAATTTCCCATCAGGCCACTTTCTCGGTTGGGCAGGCGGGCAGGAGCTGGCTGGTGACTGACGAGGAAAACAAGTACCTTATCAGGAGAGAGGAGGGTAGGCTAAACGTTTACAACAGCGAAGGTGGTTTCTTGAGGACTCCGGGAGGCAAGTGGAAACTGCCAAACTGCGTGGGGCTGGGGATTGTAGCGTTGGTGCCTGTCTTAGCGGTCATTTTCAGTTTGGTTAAAGGTCGGCGTGATGTTGAAGAACCAGACCGCGAAGAGGCGAATTTAAGTACGAAGGGCAGGTACGGCGGGGCGGTGTCGCTTTTACTGGCGTTAATTCCCGCAGCCGGCTTGCTGGTTATTTTGCTGAGAAGCTCAATCCAGGGGGCTGCTGAGAGCGCAGCGGGGAACCCGGTGTTCTGGTTACTGCTGGCAGTTGGGATTATTTCGATGGGGCTTAGCAATTATGTGCTGGATAAGTATAACACCGCCGGCAGTCAAGCGTCCTGGTTTACCAGATGGGCGGGGATATTAGCAACGATGGATGTGAGCGCATTTATCGCGGTAATCCTGATTGGTCTGGCGGGCAGGGTGAAAATCAGTGAGACGGCAGTGCCTATTCGCGACAAGTTAAGCGGGGTTTCGTATATAATCCTCGCGGCGGTATTTCTAATCATTATAGGCGGTTTGGGGTGGTGCTTTTACCGGGCTTTGTCACCGGCTAATGAAGATACAGGGATTCAATATCCTGACGAAGTTGGCGGTTGAAGATTTCAAATCCCAGATTTCTAATTTCAAATTTGAAATCTCAAATCCATCTGCTATTTAGGTTTGAAGCCTTCGACGCCATTGCCGGTGTATTTACCGCAAGCCTTTTCCAGGTCGACCTCGCTTATATTTGCGAGCGTACAGAGCCAGGCAAAGACATCGGCAAATTCTTCCTCTTTATTTTTTTGGTCATTAGAGACAAGGGCGGTGGCAAGCTCTCCGACTTCTTCAATAAACCACATAAAGGTGGCCGGGACTCCTCTCTGCCGGTCTCTCTTTTTGTATTTCCTGGCGATTATGCGTTGAAATTCGCTAATATGCATTTTATAAATGCCCAGGAGCACAAGAGAACGTATGACTTGTGCACTTTTACATGTGCTATTTTCTATGCTTCGATTAAGTTTGAGAGCTTAGCTTTTTCGAAAACACTTCTGGCCTGAGCAATTGCTTTTTTGTAGATTTGCTCGGCTCGAACACTAAATTTTTCACCGTGAGTTTGCTCAGCCAAGTTCAACCTGCTAATCATAGGTCCGTCAACGGCCTCGATAATCTGGAGCATAGTGATTTTTTTTGTGGTTTTGGCCAGGGAGAAGCCGCCGCGCGGTCCTCTTTTGCTGCGCAACACATCCGCTCTGACCAGCTGCTGTAGTATTTTGAGCAGGTATTCCAAAGGTATATCATATTCTTTAGATATGGTTTGCGATAAAATAATCTTTTGGTCTTGATGCTTGGCAATATAGCCGACTGCCAGCAGTGCATATCCTGTGGACCTACTGATTTTCATTTTAGCCTCCTTCAAAATAGGGCAATAACTATAAAAGTCTTCTATCCGCCTTAGGCGGGTATACGCCGGTTAAAAAGCAAATAAGGAATAACATCTACCTCGTAGTTAAGCTCTTTTTTAAGTGCTTTTCTACGGTGTAACTGTAATTTCCGACTTACTTTGTTGTAAAAATTCAGGAAAATAATACAAAATCCAACATTACTCTTTTGTGCTCAAGGCACTTCGGATGTGAACGTTAAGATACGTCAAGGTTGAAAAGGCACAAAGACTGATAGGGTTTATTATCCATTAAGTACTGCGAATTGCAAGAATATTTCTCTCTGAAATGCATAAAATATCAAAAAATTATAATTTTTTTTTCAAGCGTGTAAAAAACTTGACATCCGAGGCGGTGTAACATAAGATTTCGGCGCAATTTTACGCTTTTTTAGGAGATTGTTATGGCTGCGATTAAGCCGAGAATAAGTGTCGAGTACGCTGAGAACGCAACTATTACCACTTTTACCGACGAAAAAATCCTTGAGGAGAAGGACATTAAGGCACTTCAAGAATCAATTATGTCTGTTATCGAGGAAGGTGGACGGATAAATCTGATTTTAGATTTTTGCAATGTGCGGTTTTTGTCTTCCGCTGTTTTAGGGCTTTTAATTAGAATCAGCAAAAGGGTTTACGAGCGTGACGGCCAATTGAGACTTTGTAATATAAACCCAAAGATATATGAAGTTTTTAAGATAACGCGGTTGACTAAAATTTTCGATATTTATCCGGACGTAGCGGGTGCGGTTGAAAATTTACCTACGGCAGATTAAGCGAAAGCTTATTGCTTTGTTCACAAGGACAAAGATTGGCCGATAATTTGGAGCGTAGCGATAGCTAATGATTTGAGATATAATCTTGTTTTTGCAGAGTCCTTGCAAAGGCTTTTTAGGATGGTATAAGCTTATGGCGTCAGAAATGCCAATCAGCCGCTCAATGGCTCTCGAAAGCACGCCGGTTGCTATTGTTGAGGTGTGCAAGCGGATTCTATCTAAGCTCAAAGCGAACGGTTTCAGCGAAGAGGATACTTTTGCTGTGCATCTGGCCTTACAGGAGGCCTTTGCCAATGCCATCACGCACGGTAATAAAATGAGCCTCGACAAAGAGGTTAAAATTGACTATTCGGTGGGTTTGGATAAATTTGAGGTTTCTATGACGGACGAGGGTGAGGGGTTTGACCCGGACGCTGTACCGGATCCACGATACGGTGAAAATCTTTACAAGCCGGCGGGCAGAGGCCTGCTTCTTATGCGCTCGTATATGGATGTGGTTGAATTCAACGAAGGTGGCACTCGTGTGTATATGGCCAGATATAGAGGTAAGCCGCAGTTAACAAGAAGCCAGGGCGAAACACAGGCATAATCAATAGCGGCCAACGACATCAAGGGCAGGCCCGGTAACGGATAAGGAGAAATAATCAAAAGATGTTCAGGAGAGTTTTTATTGTTTGGGGTTGTTTGCTTGTTCTGGGCGGCTGTGCATATAATGATGAGCCGATGCCCGAGATTACATATACTCCGACGTCCCAGGTTGTTTTGCCGCCGGTTAGAAAAGCATTCCAAAACCCGGTTGGAGCTGATAAAAATATTCCGCGAGACTGGTTACCGCCTTCTCGGGTGGAAAAAAAATGGACAGCTATAGTGATACATCACTCAGCGACGGAAAATGGAAACGCAGCTATATTCGACAAGTGGCACAGGGAAAACAAATATTGGGAAGGGGTTGGCTACGATTTTGTTATAGGTAACGGAACCAACAGCAGTGATGGTGCGGTTGAGGTTACGTTTCGCTGGCGTAAGCAGCTTACAGGAGCACATTGTAAGACGCCTAACAACTGGGCGAACGAAAAGGCGGCGGGAATTTGCCTTGTGGGCGACTTTAATCAAACGGTACCTACGAGGCGGCAGATGCAGTCTCTTGTGAAATTAGTTCGTTTTCTGCAAAACCGGTACAGGATTCCGAAAAGCCGGGTTTACGGTCATAAGACCACTCCGGGGGCGCGAGTAACTGACTGTCCTGGAAAAAGGTTTTCGATGGCCAGGCTAAAATCGATGCTTGATTTTTGAGTTGATACAATTCTTGATTCTCGATACTTGATTCTCGATACTCGATACTCGTAATTGGCAATCGGATTAAATCGAGTATTGAATATATAGCATCGAGCATCCAGATAGATAACCCATTGAGTCCTATAAACTCACTTCCGAAGTCGGTACTTTTGCTTTTCCGGCAGAATTAGACGAAAATATCATATCGCCAGGCAAGCCAGCGTCTGATTATACCGAAGTTTCTGTTGGTGGCGTTATTTTGAAAGCGAAGCAAGGAGCCGATTGAATGGATATGTATGACTCACTGTTTTCTCCGGGCGGTGTGCTAAATGAAGAGATTGCACGGCAGCTTTTTGACATTCTGCCGGAGCGGGGCCCCATTGTGGTAATCATAGATAAAGAGGGTAACCGCTGGCCCAGCCACTCTGAAAAATTTTCCGAGCTGAACATCAGCGAGTCGTTTTTGAGAGAACTCTGCGGTAAAATCGATGACGGTGCTGAGCCGGTTATAACTCAAGTAAACGACTTCAGCATTATTGCTGTACAATTGGCTACGGAGCGGACTAATTGCGGTTATGTGATTATTGTTCTGCCACAATATAGTCCTGAATCAACCCTGATAAATATCGACTTGATTGAAACGCTGCTCAATCAAATCGGTTTGATAGCCAAGCTGATAGAGAAGAACAGTCTGCTTTATGAGCTTCAAATGAAACAGTGCAGCGTGTACGGTCAGAGCGACAGAGCTTCGAATTGATTTTCGTATCCGGTATTTCATATCTGGTATCACATTTCTACAGTTAATCAAAATCAATAAAGGTTTGGGTTGTGTTTAAGGATGGGATTGCTATAATTCGTATTGCGTATATCGTACTGCGTATATCGTATTACGCAATAGCATCAGGCACGACGAATAAGTTTAAATTGAGGTAACAAGTGAAATTCCAGGTTTTTAGAAGCGGCAAGGTTGTAGATGAATTTGCGTTATGCGGCGCTTATCTTTTCGGGACCGACGGGGTCGGCGTTCGGCGAGCGAAGATTACATTCAAGAACGGGTTTATCGAGTGTAAGAAGCCAAATCTGGAAACAGCGGGACTGGCATTGCTGTGGCCTATTGACGGTTTCGGTAAGGTGCTTTTACCGACCACTTGCCTGCCTGAAAGAACCCGCCTGTATAATTTGAATGTCGAGATAGCACGGGCAAAACTAATGCAAATCATTGACAAGCGAGAAGACTGGTCGTTCTTTGACAGCGTGGAGGGCTTAGAATATATTTCGAAAGAGGCACAGGATTTGTTCGTTCAGGCAATTCAAAATATAACAGAGGCACCGCTGGCGTCTAAATTAGCAGATGAATCGCTTAAAAAAGCCATAGTTTTTTCTGAAAAGCTGGCAATAAAGCAGGCTGAATCGCTTTTTGAAACAAGGAGCAAGAACCACGGTTTTGGGCGAGGCTGCCTTGGCTGTAGAATAGACCCTATGCAGATTAATAATTCACAATATGTTGAGAAGCTGCTGGAATTGTTCGGGTCTGTAACGATACCAATAAACTGGGCGCAGATAGAGTCTCATAAAGGCAGTTACGATTTTTCGATGGTTGATAACTGTATTGATGTGCTTGGCAAGAAGAAATTGGCAATCGGTGCAGGTCCGCTGCTTCGTTTCTCGAAGGAATATCTGCCGAAGTGGCTGCTCCGTAAGGGGGCGGAGTTTGAAAAGATTCGCGAAACTGCGTATCAATTCGTGTTGAATGTAGCCTCGCGGTATTCAGGCAGTGTTCGTGGGTGGAGTGTTATAAGCGGTCTGAATGCGTTTAATCACTTTGGATTCAGCTTCGAGCAGGTTCTGGAAATGACGCGTGCGGCTAATATGGCTGCAAAACAGGCAAGCGACAGGGCTCTGCGGATAATAGAAATCAGCAACCCGTGGGGTGAATATTATGCAATGGCCCCTAACACGATTCCGCCGTTGGTGTATGTGGATATGGTTGTGCAGAGCGGGATTAATTTTGATGCGTTCGGATTGGCGATGCGGTTCGGCAAAAATCAATCCGGTATGCACATTAGAGATATGATGCAGATATCGGCAATTCTGGATTACTTTGGGCCTGTAGCCAAGCCATTGTATATATCCGATGTGGAAGTTCCGAGCCGAAACGGCGATGGTTTGCACCGGCCGGAAGTCGCCGGCGTGTGGCACGAGGAATGGGACCAATCGCGGCAGAGGCAGTGGATTGAGCAGTTTTATAAGGTAGCGCTTAGCAAGCCATTTGTTGATACAGTTACATATTCGAATCTCACCGACAGAAGGGACAGTACCATAGCCCACAGCGGGCTGCTGACGGCCCAGCTCGAACCCAAAAAATCGTTTCGAAGCTTGAAGAAACTGCATAATGCTATTTTCAATCGGTAAACAAATCGTGAATCGTGAATCGTGAATCGAAAAAGCGATGCAATATGATATGACAGAAGTCAGGCAAAACAGGATTCAATCATTTGCATTTGTTATCGCAGCGAGCGCGTGTGTTTTGTTTTCTATGGGTTTTGCAGCTTCGAGTCTTTTAACGTCGGGGCAACCATACGAAATTGGGCTGGACCGGAAAATAAATCCAAACGATGCGCCCATAGCGAGTTTGGTGAGATTGCCGGGTATAGGCATTGGAAAAGCAAGGGCAATAGCGGCGTACCGCGAGGAATTCGGTGAACAGAACGGCAATAAGCCGGCTTTTCAAAATCCGAACGATTTGCAGAAGGTCAAAGGCATAGGGCCTAAAACAGTAGAAAATATAAGGGAATGGCTGAAATTTGAGTGAGAAATGAGTATCTGATCGGCCGATTCGGGTATTATGACGATTGGAAAGCTCTGCCAGATGGTTAGGCATCAGCTATATGAGAAATATCAGTTTAACCGAGGCGAACTCATGAGAGCGGTTATTGTATTTGTTATAGTTTTAGTCTTTCTCGCGATGTCTGTTCACGCTGAATCGAGAGGAACAGGCCCTTTTGTCGCCAAAGTATGCAAAGCCGAAGACGGGAATTTCTATTTGCTTGATGGGTTCAGAGTCTACTCACTTCAAGGGCCGGACCAGAAAACGGTTGCGCCGTTCTTAGGAAAATTTATCCGGCTTGAATGCGACCCAAGTCAAATGGGTTGGCCCTATACTGGCCTGAAGAAAATCAGAGAGATTAGCTACAAGGATAAAAACAAAGATTTGCAGATCGATATTAATATCCCAAAACGGACTTCTAAATATGGCGAACCTATTTGCTTTACCATTGACCTTTACACTGAGCACGAGGGTGGGTACAGTATTGATACAGGCAACATGATTGCTGCTATCTGGGCCGGAGGCAAAGGCGTCCCCCATGTAGTCAGGTCGTTCCCAATCAACCGAGTATGGGGTGAAGGGTTTGATAGACCTCGCCGTATAACGGCACATTCTCATAAGCATTCATCTTATAAGCGGAGTGTTAACGTGATATTAGAACCTGGAGACTATCGTTTGGTTATTCAGCGCCGTAGTAAACAATATGACAGACACACAAAAAAATGGTATGAATTGGATATACTTATAGCTAAGCCTGTTTCGTTTTCAGTGGTTTGCGATGGAGATGTGGAAGCAGTAAAGGCCAGATTGTATTGCTGGCTCAATTCAGGTCCTGTCGAGGAACGGGCCAGAGCAGCTCGAAAATTGGTCTCATTACGAGAAGGTGGCGCCGTGTATAAGAAGATTCTGGATGATCTTGATACTGGTGTTTTTGATGCGGGGGGTAGAGCACAGGCGATACTCTTTGTTTCACGAAATCCATCTTCCGAAACAGTACGCGTCCTGCGTACCCTTATTCTGAGACAAAAGAGCGACATCGGTATTGAGAATGTGTTGTCTTGTATTTCTACGGATAATAGGCCAGACAAAAGGCCAAAAGTTCTTACAGAAATGCTCCTAAATCTTTTGGAAGAGAAGAGATTTGTAGAAGCACAGCATAGTTCCATGAGTCACGTCCGAGTCTGTGATTGCGTAGCTGCCTGGTTGGCAGCTACTACCAATGGAAGTGGCTATTTTGCAGGGAAGAGTATCGAAGAACGAGACAAAATGATCTCTGATATAGCAAAACAGGCCATTCCACAGGATAAACCCGGGGATCGCTGGATACAAAAGTCTCAGTCCAAGGGATTACCAGCACTGCAAAAGAAAGCTTACCGGCAGTTGGCGAAAGTACATCTGTGCAAGTTCACTCAATTTGATCACCGGGGCAGTTTCGATATTCTTTCATGGCGAAAAGATTCCAACAAACCGATGGATCTGCTCTACAAAATGGGCGTCAATGTGCTGCCAGTTTTGGCTGAGGCCCTCAGTGACCAGACACCAACACGAACGATTACAACAAATCGATGGGAAGAAAAACGCGTATGGAAAGTGAATGAACTAATAGCCGTGTTGATTAGACGCATCGCTGATCGCGATTTCGCTATTGGCGAATATCCTAATGACCGTCGAATAGTTGATATTAGACATTTTTCCGAACTTGCTCCTGGTTTTGCAACTTTTGTTCTGAAGTGGTATCAGGAAAACAAAGACAAGACATGGGAGGAAAGGAAAATTGCAGACTTGGAAAGTGACGTTCTTCCGAATCGCTTGGGAGCAATTAAATGGCTTGGCAAACACAAAGTACATGGGGCTATAGATGACCTAATTTTTCACATTGATAATATTCTTTCCGGCGAAGTAGTCAGTTCCAGCACTCATTGCGAAATATCTGCGGCTGCCTTTGCGCTGGGGCAGATCGGAGATTCCAAAGGTTTTGAGGCGGTGAAGCGGGCCTGTGACCATCTATCGTATTGGATTTACATGTCTTATCGCCCGATTGAACAAGGGCGGAGCGCAAAGACTTCAGGTCAAATCTATCGTTTGTTTCGGGCATATCAGGGTATGGCGTTACTCGGCCACAAGGAACAGGCGCTCGGAGAACTTAATCGCCTATTCCAAAAATATGGAAAGGAAATGGAGACCGGGACCCGAAAAGAATACAAGGAATGGCTGCAGAGAGCCTCTAAATGGTAACTCGCGAGCCATCAAGATCTGCTTTGAGACGTAGGATTTTACGTCAACGTTCTCGGGGATAGGTTATCAGGGAAATATTGGGTAAACAGTAGAGAAAAGAAAATGGATGAGTGGGAGATTGATAAGCCGCTTGGGCAATGCTGGGGCAGCGGTAAAAAAATCGAATGCGGCGAAGAATACTTCGGCGCCCTGGTAGAAAGCGACGAAGGGCTGCAGCGGCGGGATTTCTGCGCTGATTACTGGGAGAGGGAAAAGCCGGAGGTGTTTTGCTACTGGAAAAGCAAACTGCCGGACCCCGACCAGAAAAAGCAGATATTCGTTGATGATGAGATGCTGATGGCCTTTTTTGAACGATTAGGCACAGAGACTGAGCAGGAAAAAATAGATTTTCGGTTTGTCCTGGCGCTGGTTTTGATGCGAAAAAGGCGTCTGAAATACGATTCGACCAGAATCGAGGACGATAAGGAAATCTGGCGTTTGAGAATAGTCGGCAGCGACAGGCAATTCGTCGAGGTGCTAAATCCACGCCTTGATGAGGAGCAAATCGGGCAATTATCGTCGCAGATAGGCGAGATATTGCAGGTGGAATTGTAGATAACGTGTAAGAAAAATATCGAAATCCGAATATCGAAACGAATTCAGGTTCATACTAAATGTCAGGAAAACTTGTTATACATATTGCCGGGGCGATGTTGATTCTTAGCGGCTGCGCGCCCGAACTGAAACAACCGACGCGCGTTTGCCCCGGCAAACGAACTTCATCGCAATCATTGGATTCGTTGAGATTAACTTCAGAGAGCGTATTGCCGCTGAAAGCTACCGGTCGATGTGTTGCACGGTTCTATGTCGAGGATAAGAAGCATCATGAAAGCTTCCCGGTTACGCTCTGGGTAAATCCGCCGGCTCAAATTCGGCTGCACGGAGATATCTTCCTGAACCCCAGAGGGATTATTCTCGGCTCGAACGAGCGCGAGTTCTGGCTGGCGATAAAGCCAAAAGATATAAGCACTTACCATTGGGGTTTATGGTCTGAGCAAAACTCATCCCAGAGCATTATCATTAATCCTAAGATTCTGCTCGAAGCTCTGGGAATTGTACCGCCTGGCAGTGATGAAACCTGGTCTCTATCGAACGAAGGTGTATTTGATGTGCTTACGAAAAGAAATGACCAGGGCCGGATAGTCAAAAAGGTGTATATCTATAATTGCGACTATCGAGTTTTCAAAATTGAGTATTTTAATGTGGATGGCGAAGTGATGGCTGTTGCAGAACTATATAAATATAAAGAAATGTCCAGGGGATTTTTTGTTCCTCGCGTCATAAAAATTGTTACAT
>Ga0114919_10003506_pt1 | contig 12653 bp, 14 predicted proteins | sample BlataG_FD_88682 | JGI IMG/M metagenome (GOLD analysis project Ga0114919, IMG submission 88682) | Deep subsurface microbial communities from Black Sea to uncover new lineages of life (NeLLi) - Black_00105 metaG | ecosystem: Environmental > Aquatic > Marine > Oceanic > Sediment | place: Atlantic... | reverse complement strand
CTTCGCCATCTGAAGACATACCTGACTCCAAAAAGTCAAATTTGCCTCGCTCACTGGCCTTTTCCCATGCCTTGACCATTGTGAGCATTTCTTCGTGATGGACGGGGCAGGTCGCTAGAAATTTACAGTCATTCATCCAGCAATCAGGGTGCGGTGTCATATCGGACTCGCCCTCGTCGTATTTATCTTTACAAAACTGCGGTCGCTCCGCATCAATATATGACGGATTGTCTACTACGCCGGTGGATTTTGTCTTAAATCCCTCTTCCTCATCGTGTAGCAATTCACCATTATCGTCCTGTTCGATCCTAAAAAATTCAGTTTTCTTATTCTTTGAACACGCATACATGCAAAAAGCCTCTACGCAAATAAAACACCAGCCTATTTTAATCACCTTTTAATTATATTTAAAATAAAATTCCTATCATCAATAGATAGTTCTCCCTGTACGTATTACTAGTTTAAATATTAAATGCGTCCATGTCATTAGTAACACCTCTCCGATGTTATGTTATTATTAGGGTTTTATTCTATATAACAGACATGTTGGCCCTCAAAGTACATATCCCTAAAAATCGTACTATTCAAACTCCTAGGTAATTCCGGTGATATACCTTCTTGAGCCTCCATCTCCCAGAGCATAGACCCCATAAACTCATTAGTAACATATGATGTAAAAGCCCCAAGACCAATCATTAAAGCAATTACAAAAATCGGCCTAATTGCATTATTCCAAATGAAATCATCATACGAGCCTAAAAAGCCCACAATAAACTTCCCGACAAAGTATGCCACCAATGGAAGTAAACTAATAAGTGGTCTCCACAAAACAAATAATGGTGATGCAATTGCCATAGCTAGAGTAACACCAATAAGAAACCTTTCTCCTTCATCCTTACCTATATAACACACTAACATACCAAATGGTAATATAATCCACACAGCCAATGGTGCAAACATATCCAAAACATAAGCTAGATCAACCTTAAAGAAATACTCATCAAACATATTAGTAAAATTCTGTATCGCTAACATAGTAGCAAAAGTACCGCACAATACCACCACTGACCACGCAAACTTATGTGCAGTCCTGCTATAGACAGTCATACCAAAGAATATAGCAATCATACAAAACCCGGCCGGATGAGACAATGCTGTAATAATCGTTAAAATTAACGACGCTAAAATTAACGAACTTTTCCCAGTAACCGTATAATGCCTGATAAAAATTATAGTCCACATAGCAAATATTGTAGCAAGCATTTGTGCCCACAACGCAGATATAATATAAACCTGCAATGAAAAAGTACCAAACATCAAAATAAATGTAGACCACAACGCAATATCCTTCCTCTTAGAAAAATAAAACGCAAACATAAACATAGTTATTGGTAATATTAAACACGCTATAAATGGTATAGTTAGTATATAAAACATCTCAGGAGAAATAAAATCCACCATTAAATAAGGAACCAATGTTATTAGAACATGATCCAATCTTATATTTCCATCATTGACACATAGCAAATAATTATCTACATCAGACTTTCCAAACGGTATTCCAAACTCACCATGAAATCCTAAAAAATGCAACTGCACAAACACGAACAACGACAGTACAATAACCGCAAATAATATAATCCAACCCTTCATTTTTCTGACATAAACACCAATGACTTTATTTCATTCTCTTTTTTTCTTAGAGCATCTCTCCAATGCTCCCACAATCTCATATCCTGAATACCCTCATCTTGCCATTTCATAATCCTATCAAATGAAACCTTTGATTTATAAGTTGTAATAAAATTGTCCTTATGATACTCATCCAAATTCCTAGATAGAGTCTCGCCCTTGATCATAAAAAACGCCGGACAACAAAACTTAAACGAATCGTAAGATCCCCTGCACAGATAATTAGTAACCATAGTAGGTTTGTAAATCTGCGGAGAACACAACCTCTGTGCATGATAACCAAACTCCCCTGTATTAGTTTGAATATCTATAAACCCAGTTTCAGCCAAATCATCCATAAGCTTGGAATTCCAATCCCCCCAATAACTGAAACCCTTACCTCCCCAAAATACTCCACCAACCCAAGAATATCTACTAAACTCATCATGGAGAAGCCCACCTATCCTATCAATGATATCGTGTAAATCCGCCACACTCTTAGTTGGAATCAGCTTAGCACCCAAATTTGCCTTCTCAATAGCAGCAATAATAACATCATAATCTCCCAACGTTTTCTCATCAACAAACTTATCCATATTCTTCCTATCAACATCAACTATCTTATGTGGATCTTTCTCCTGTGTTGGACCCTTAACATAAGAAATATAGCTAGGAAACCTCAAACCCATAGGATACCCCTCCTCGGACCGCTTACCATGCTTCCACTGAAGATAGACCTTTGATTTGAAATCAGAACTAACCTCATAAAGAAGACTCTCAGCATCATGAATACGCCTAGACCTCTCATATAAATTTATAAAATTATTAAACCTATTATCAAAGGAATCTTTAAAAATTATATCATAAAGCTCGTGTTGCATATTAAAGACCTTCCCTAATATCATTTTCCTCCTTTGCAATACATTCAAGATCGCATAATCAGTAGCTACCATTTTATTTATTTAATATAGTGTTATAGAGGTTAATAAACTTATCGATTCTGCCATTTAATGAAAAATTCCTCTTAACATGCTCTCTAGCACCACCACCTATATCCCTAAAGTCCCCAACACTCATTTCTCTCAATATAAGCTCAAGCTCCTCCTCATCTTTAAATAAGATACCAGCCCCAGAAGTCCCTAAAACCTCCCTGTTTGGTGGTATATCAGAAAGTATAACTGGCCTCCCACATGACATACACTCCAAAGCAGCCCTTGAAAGACTCTCAGCCATAGTATTCAAAATCAATGCATCACACACAGAAAATAGATGTGGCATCTCATCATTTGAAATAGTCCCAACATACCTAAGATTATCATACTCAAAATCCATCATAGCAGCCTCTGTACCAGCCACAACAAAATAATAATCTGGAAACTTTCTAGCCATCGTCTTTATTATATCTATAGTTTTTCCATAGACATTCCTGCCAGAATACAAAAACGTCGGTTTCTCTTCCTCAAGACCAAACTTTTTCCTAGCAGCTGCCCTATCCTTAATATCAAACTTATCAGTATCAACTGCATTTGTTATAGCCACAAACTTAGGATCTTCATAATATTCCTTCATTACCTCATTTCCATCAAATGTAACATAATCAGAACTCTTAAGAGACAACAACTCTATTATAACAGCCAAATCATGAAACTTCTCACGAACCTTAGCCCATGGACCATGCATAGTCATCAAAGATGGTATGTTAGCCTTATCAGCCACAATAGTAGTAAGCAACCCAGCTGGGGGATTATGAACATGAATTAAATCATATTTATTTTTGTTTAGTAATCTAAAAAACCTATACAACGACGTAATTGTATGTGTAAGCTTCCAATTTCTAGACTTACCTATTTTTATATACCCAGATCTATATACGCCATTTATTGGTTCCTCAAACCCATCCTCATAATCAGCAGTACTTGTTAAAACATCAACTTCAATTCCATTCTTTTTTAGACCTTCAACTAGTTGGAGAACACATACTCCGAGACCACCATATGTAATTACCTTCCCATCTTTCTTATATGGAAAATCCGTAGTAACATGCAAAACCTTCATCTTGATCTAGTAACCCTCACATGACCTATCGGATAGTAAAACATAGACTCTAGCCTGGATCTCTTCATATCCCTGTCCAACATATTCTTGTATAGCAACGTCATCAATCTAGCCTTAACAGCCGACACAGGAGCATCAAGAGCAGTAGCTATTTGCAACGGATTAGTTCCGGGGTTATCATTAACATATTCAAACACAATCTGCTGTGTAACAATCCCAGTCATTATCTCACCCACCTATTCATAGACCCATGTTCTTTTTTTGATTTCATAATATCATTAATTTTTTTAACAGCCTTTAGAAGCCTAGTATCAATACCTTCCTTCTCCCCATATTTAATTATAGCAGACAAATCCTTGGGTAAACAATTATGAACAGAGCCTGCTCTTGTAACATAAGAATTATCATCTTCCACTTCTATATTGTATACATACCCAGTATATTTCTCTTTTGTTATCTTTCTAATTGGCATTATCATTTTATTTGTTGAAAACCAATTATACATATGATTCTTCTTTTTTTCATTATAACAATCCAACCCAACAATCTCATCCATCATTTTCATATATTTTTGTGTAGTTATAGATAGATAATAAGATTCTCTATGCAACACACCATCTTTTCCCCTATGTTTTGGGGATATCTTTGTTGTAAAAGCTATTCCAATCTTAAGAAGAATAATCTTAACTTGATCGAATAACTCCTTTGATACAGTTGCCCAAGTATATCTTCCGCCCGATATAGAACCATCGCCTCTAAATAACCCACATATAAATTCTTTCAAATGTTTTTTTGATAAAAACAAATAATTTTGTGGTAGTTTCTTGGAATATGATTTACCTGGATAATATTTCTTAAACAGCATAGACAATCTTGATGAATTTAATAAAACATTGGTTTTATTCCCAGAAGTATATACAGAATATGAATCTAACATAAAACACTTCTTGGCCAAGTTTATAACATCATCATGATAATCTTTCTCTTTAGTATGAAAAGCAAAACCGATTTTGGACTTGTCATACCAACCTTCGGCTATATAATAACCTAATAGTCTCATGAAATTTGGTGTAACCTCTATTGGAGAATCTACAAAATTTTCTTTAGCTGGAACTTTGTTTTTCGGAACATCTAATACTATTCTTTCTCTATTATTTAATTTTGGAACTGGAAACGACATAAAATCTCCACGTTCAAGCACTCCTGCATCTAACCAAGAAAAATTATAAGAAGAATTTTCAGCAGTCTTCATTTTTTGTTTCCCATTATGTTTATAAAACTGCTTTCCTTTGTGTTTTCTTTTTACAGCATATATTGGATGGTCGCTAGTCAATCTAACATTTCCAATAGTTGTTTTTAAATCTAATATTGTATCATTAAATTTTCGCTTGAAAGTTTCTGTAACTCGTTTAAAATTTCCTTTATGTGTCAAAACAGTATCACCAACTTTAATATCTTTTATTTTTTTATATCCACCAATAGTTAAAATCTCTTCTGTTGGTAATAAACAAGCACCCCCATACGGCTCACCAGTAGGATCACAACCATGTAAACCAACCGCTTTGTCAGCCACAACAGCCCCTACTATCTCATGATGATTACACATATACCTATCAGACAAAAACTTCATTTGATTGAAGAAACTTATTCGCGCCGCATAATAGCAATTAGCATAATACTTAACAAGCTCTGCTTCTTCAAACCCATCAAATAAAAACTTAGGAGCATCGGTCTCATCATAAAGACTCATTACCTTCTTTCCAAAATCCCCATCAAGTGCACCAACCACAATCCTGTTTGGTCGCATCATATCCTCAACAGCACATCTCTGTCTTATGAACTCTGGATTGTAAGCAGCCCTATACCTAGTTGTAAAATCCTCCAACAGGCCACACATCCTGAAAGTCGAGCCCGGAACCATCGTAGACTTATAAATAATATTTGGAGTATAATTTTTCCTCCTGGAAGCCAAACCTATCTGTATAGTAACATTCTCAACAAGCGTCAAATCAATGCTACCATTATCACCCATTGATGTTGGAACACACACAAATATAAAATCCTCATCACCAAGACATTCTTGAATATCCGTCACAACACCTTCGCCACCCTTTATATCATTAACTACAATCTCATGACCCAAGCTGTAAAAGTATGCTACAACAGCACTACCGACAACTCCCAGACCTCCAACAACTACAATCTTCATTTTTCTTCGTAATACAATTTCCAAATAACAAACATAAGCAATAAAAACGCATTAAATACAATATAAGCTGAAATAAGCAAAGTTATATAAACTAAAACCCCCACACTTAATCCCTCTTCCGACCATCTGGTATTATTTTTCTAAGACACCCACATGACCCGCACTTATGCATATAATTGGGGCCATACCCTATATAATTCCGAGTGTATTCCACAATAGTCTCTTCATTTTCACATTCAAATAAATTCTTCATTCCGATTTTAACTCTTTCGAATTGCTCTTCCCTGTTCTCTTGAATTAAATCCGCCCCACAGTTCTTGCAATGATAGATAATAGTTTCATCCATTGATTTATCCCCCCAAATAATACTTATATGACAACTTAAGCCCCTTCTTGAAATCAACCTTAGGTTTATATTTAAGAAGTTCTTTCGCCTTAGTTATGTCAGCCTGAGAATGTTTAACATCACCTGCTCTTGTTTCTATGTGAGTTACATTTAATTCCTTACCTGTTAAATCTCTAATCTCATCTAATAAATTCAACAAAGTATATCTCTCTCCACATGCAATATTTATAACTTCCCCACCCAAATCCTTCTTAGATTTAAGAGCAAGTATATTTGCATTCACAACATTATCAATATAAGAAAAATCCCTACTCTGTTTACCATCACCATGAACAACAATCTTCTGATCATTAATAGCCGCAGTTATAAAATTCGGCACAACAGCCGCATACTGAGACTTAGGACTCTGCCTTGGACCAAACACATTGAAATATCTCAAACTAACTGTATCTATATCAAAAGACTCAGCAAACGCCTTCATATAATATTCCCCCGCAAGCTTTGAAACCGCATAAGGAGACAATGGATTTGGCACCATATTCTCTTTCTTCGGCAAAACCTTCGTATCACCATATGCAGAACTTGACGCAGCATAAACCACCCTCTCAACACCATTACACTTAGCAGCCTTTAGCAAATTCACCGTAGCTGTAACATTATTCTCATTAGTAGCTCTTGGATTCTTAATAGATCTGGGAACCGACGGCAACGCCGCCTGATGACAAACCAAATCAACATCCCTTGTGAGTTCATCACAAACTGAATATTTCCTCAGATCCTCAACTCTTAATTCAAAATCCTTTAAAAATGGATCTACATTAGCCCTAGAGCCCGTAGACATATTATCTACACCAACAATCTCATACTCATCCATTAACTTCTCTAATATGTTAGACCCAATAAAACCTGCCACACCGGAAATCAGTAACTTTTTCTTACTCATATTGCATCTCTCTCATCTGTATATGCTTTCAAATCTCTTAAAACACTATCTTCTGTTTTTTTATTTAATTCTTCTTGCTTTTGAGACTTAGACACATAACTATCATACCCCAACATAGCAGGAACTTTATCATTAACACGTTCTTTTAACTCTTCCAAAACATTAGTCAACTCCCTATATGCTGTCATCATCGACTTAGCTTGATTTTCAAGATCCAATAAAGTGTAACCAGAAAACCCAGCCTTATTAGGAGCTATAAAAACCAACCGCTCCTCTATATTATCTGCCTCAATAAACATCTCACCCTCTTTACCATGATACAACACACGCCCTTTCTTAACCATATTAATCTACAATAACCCACTTAAAATCATCCCTATATGCTTCCCACACACTAGAAGATTGACCAGAAACAATAAGCCTTGCAAGAGTAGAAGCCTCCACAATACAGTGATCTATATTGTTGTAATTGTGACACGCATGTCTACCTATACAATACACCTTATCATTCATTTCTACTTCACTCAAAACATAATTAACATCTTTCATAAACCCCCTATGATATATAGGATACGCACCATCTAACTTATCCCTCCAAGAATCAAAGATCTGACCATGTTTTATATCATACATTTTCGTGAAATCCTCAAACACTCTATCAGCATCAACCTCATCGCCCTCATCAGATGTAACCTCCACACATACAATATCACAACCCTCATGAGTCATTCCAGAACTAAAATTCCTACTCACTCTGTTGAAAATAACATCCTTAGACGGAAAAAAATCCCAAGTATCTTTAACCTTCCCAGAAGAAACCAAATAATAAAACAAATGAATATCCCTATATGTTAAATCCGTAATAGCCGCAGTACTCAGCCCCATTGGAATAACTAAATCCCTAGGCTTAACAGTAGAAATCAAAATAGGATTATCAAATTCTTTTTCACCACCCGGTGTACTTATAACAACCTTATTGTCTTTGTAAGTTTTCAACCTAGAATTCAACAAAATCCTACCATCTGCACGATCAAACTTCTCTTCAATATTTCTCAAAAAATCCCCAATACCATATTTTGGATATTGAAAATTCTTAAATGTAGTTGTATCACCAAACAAAATCCCCCTAATGATATCAAAAATAGTAGGGGTAACAACCCTCGTCCTTGCCAATTCCTTATCTAACAAGTGAGGATCTCCCCATATTTTATCAGCAAAATCCCTAAACACAAAATCATAAGTATGGCTCCCCATCCATCCGTTAATATAGGACTCATAAGTCTCCCCATCACCTTTCAGATGAGCCAACATAAAATCAATCCCACACCTAATACCATGATAAGGAAACGCCTTAAGTATCTCAAATATTTTAACAGGATAACTCAACCACTTACCATTTAAAAAAATATGACTCTTAATATCAACTTCTTGAGACAAAGAAACCAAATTAACATAATATCTCTCAGCATCCGACTGCCTAGTAGCAAACTTATGTGGACCCAAATCATAAAGCATATTGCCCTGCCCATCATTACTATCATGAGACTTTGTCCTACACATACCACCCACAGCATTATCCTTTTCTACAATTGTAACATCATACCCATTAGACTGCAACCGCTCTCCAACAATAAGACCAGTTAAACCGCCCCCTAAAATAACAACCTCTTCCTTCATTTTTTCTTCTTAACAGCATTAGAATGCATAACTTTATTTTTAATACAGCCCTTAGGTACACCAAACACAGACGCTTGACCATCATAATACATATGCTGAGCAATATAAGCATGTGTTTCCGACTCACCTATCAACCGCCCATTTATTTCCAAAGTAGATTCAATCGCCCCAGACTGCAACATCTCAGACGTAATATCATCCTCTATAAACCTAGTAAACAAATCATAAACTACCAAAGTAATTCTTTTTGGGTCATCATACATCTTGACTTTAAATTTGTCAACATCGTCGATCTTAAACCCCCTGCCTTTATAAGACTCCTGCTCTATAAATCTCATACTTAGAGACGCATCTTCACCAGATCTAACCTTTTTTGACCATTCACTTCGCATTTTCAATAGCCTCCTTAAATACTTCAAGTGGTTGAGCCCCCACTATAACTTCATCGCCAATAATAAATGTCGGAGTTCCTCTAACATTAAATGAAGCCCCCTCCATTCTATGTTTATCAACAACAACCTTCTTAGACCGTGAATTCATACACTCCATCCACACATTATATTTTTTACCAGTAATACCAGCCTCAGCAGCTAAATCAGCCAAAACCAGCGCATCACCTATATCTCTTTTATCCTCAAAATAAGACACAAATGCCACCATCTTGAAATCCTCAAACTTCCCAAGATCTTTAGCACACTCCAACCCCTCAGCAGCTAATTCAGCCCCCTCATGGACGGGATAGTTCCTCCACTCAAAATGAATATCATCACCATATATTTTCTTTAGCTCAAACAACGTACCTTCAACTCTATAACAATAAGGACACATAAACTCACTAAACTCCAAAATAACCAGAGTATTTGGTGGAAGAGTCGTAGATGTTACAACTGTTTCTGGTCCGTCAGAATATCCTCCGAAAACAAACCCCCCAACAGCTAAAACAGCAACACATAAAACCGCCACCACTATAGCAACATCCTTCCTTATAGTTATACCGTCATCTTTCATTTTTTCTTATAAACAAACAGCGTCTGACCAATATTATACTTTATAGGCCACTCAGAAACCCCCAACATATTGATTACCTTAACCATAATAGTAGATATAGTCTTACTAAACTGCTCAAACCTATAAGCTAAATAGCCCAAAGACAGCTCCTGCCAGTGAGGAGCTTTGTGGACTCTCTCGAAACCATGCTTATTCATCAAATAGTCTATGGTATCGGGTGTATAGTAGTACAAATGACAACTCGCATAGAACGGCCACCTAGCACCCATTAGCCTAGGCAATAGCGCACTTATATCCGGAAGATTTGTAACAATATACCCATCATCATTGAGCAACCTCTTAGCTATATCTACCGTACTAGAGGGGTCTGGAACGTGTTCTAAGACATCCCACATAGTTATTATATCAAATGATCCAGCAACACCAGAACTCTCCAATGTCCCTGAGTGCATATTCTCCAACCCAAGTTTCTCCATAGCCCATCTTACTAAAAACCCACACGGCTCAACACCATAAGAATCCCAACCCCTATCCTTAGCAACTTTAACAAACGCACCTGCCGCAGCACCAAGATCTAAAATCCTACCACCCGACAGGCCAGTGACCTTTTCAACCGTATCCATACACTTCTCAAACGTCTTTATTCTGTAATCAATCTGCGACACATACTCTTGATCTATAGCATTAGAATAACCATCCACAATTTCAACATCAGCGTGTGTAAAAGGATGTATAAAAACCAACCCACAATTCTTACATTTTACTAACTTTTCCCCATTAGCCCTAAACGCAGACGCCTGATATTCATCAGTCGTACCAGCATAAGGCAACTGAAGAAACGGCTCAAAATCCCCCTCACCACAATTATTGCACTTATCCATTTTTATCATTATCTCTTGGTTCCAAAACTACCTCATCAGAAGCATTTAGAGTACCACCTATTTCCTCATACGTAGGTAACTCCAATTCAATTGGTTCTGTAGGTGGGTTAATCCACGCACAAACCGCATATCCACTTTCTGATCTTATAACCATTGTACTCCAATCGTCAGAAACCGTAGTAGAAACTCTAGGAGGAGTGCACATAGTATCTATATCTATATTAAACACAAAAACCGCCAACACAGCCACAATTAGAATACCAACAGCTGCACCAAATTTATTTATTTTCATATTAGTACTATATATATTAGGTAATACACCTTTAAATAGTTATTGTTTTTGTTAAAGTTTCTTAACTTTAACTCTGTACTTTGAACCCCAAAAAAGCCTAAACTTAGTCAATACTAGCCTTTTTATAGTCATATAAGTCTTTGTCTTCTTGAAATCAAAAATCCACCCAAATCCTCTACTAAATAATTTTGTCTTATAAAACTCAAACACCATCTGATTCCTCAAACTCCTAAGAAACTTATTTTTGGTCCTCCAATCGGAACTAAAAGACAACTTGCCAAATGGAACCTCAACAGGAACAGAATCTGCAATTACCGAACCAGGCATTGGAACCCAATTGAAAATAGCCACCTCATCTAGACCAGCCTTCGCCATCTTGTTCATAACCCTATTTGTAAGATCAACATCACAACCCCTCTCACCAGGATAGCCTAATATAAAACACGCCTGAGTTATCATAGAACCGCCATAATTCTTCTTTATAAAACCCAACATCTTAAGTGCATGAGCATGATCAAAACTCTTGCCCATATGCTCTAAAAGCCCCGCAGATCCACTCTCAGGACTAAAGCTCAAATACGAAAATCCCGCCTCATGCATCTTAGAAAGAACTTCAGCATCAAGAGTCTCCATTTTAGTTCCAGAAGCAATCTTAATATCGATCTTTAACCTATTATCAACAATCATATCACACAAATCTATAATTCTTGCTTTGCTTACTGTAGGATTTAAATCCTCAATATGAAACTCCCTAACTCCTTTCTTGTACCATGAATTGATCTCCGTAAACACAGACAGCGGACTCCTAGCTCTCCACCTACTCTTATTTAGGAATGGGTTAGTACAAAACCTACATTCTCCAGGACAACCTCTTGACGTAAGTAACGGAATATACTTCTCATTTGTTTTGGGGGCATGTGCATACTCTAAATCCCAATAATGTTCTATCGGAAATCCATCCCACTTTGGAATAGGAATCCTTGTAGAATCCAAAAAGTATCTACCAAACTTCGGTAGTTTACCCTCTATAGCATCAATAATAACCCCCTCTGGATCCCCACACACAATACAATCCGCCCCAGCCTCAAACAACTCATCCTTAACCTTATCTAGTGGAAAAGCCGTAACATGCTGACTATTTTCAACAACAATAATTCTCTTTGTATCATCCTCTTTGAGAATCCTTATCATTTCTATTACTGTTTCGTGAGCTATAGCAAAATTGTCATAAACAACCGCAACAGTCTCTTCACCCCCAGCATAATAGAGTGTATCTATCTCCCACCCATGTCTGTAATTATCTCCATACCTCTTTATATTATCCGGCTCCTGTCCATAAAGATCAAAAACCGCAACATCATACTTTCTGGAGATCATAGCATTTATACTAGCCAAAGTTATAGGCCAATAAGGTGTCCCTGTCCCTGAACAGTCCGAAGGCTGCGAAACAAGTGGTGGATTAATAAGAACTACTCTCTGTTTCATATTTATTTATCAAAATATTTCTTCTTAGCTCTCTTTAAAGAAATCACAACAACATAAGCCAAAAACAACATTATAACGACCTGCAT
>Ga0114919_10003505_pt1 | contig 12654 bp, 14 predicted proteins | sample BlataG_FD_88682 | JGI IMG/M metagenome (GOLD analysis project Ga0114919, IMG submission 88682) | Deep subsurface microbial communities from Black Sea to uncover new lineages of life (NeLLi) - Black_00105 metaG | ecosystem: Environmental > Aquatic > Marine > Oceanic > Sediment | place: Atlantic... | reverse complement strand
GCTCAAGGTTCGTGAGATCATTAACTTGTTTGGGAATCTTTTTTAATCCACAGAGACTAAGATTAAGTTCTCGTACAACGCAATCTTCAATCCCGCTTCCGTCCTTGCATGTAACACGTTTAATAACCGTAAAACGTTCAAGAATTGGTTTTGAATTGCACGTCATGGTCTTTAACGTGTCGTAATCAGTACTTGTCATGGGATGATTATCATGATGATCATTTATAAACAATAGGTCGGAAACGTGTCATTCATGGGATCAATGACACGTTGTCATCATCATCAATGTGACCAAGAATGTCAAGAACGTCCTTTTCCCCGCTCAAGATCGCCATTTCATCAATGGTCGCTTGTTTCTTGCTGGCGAGTTTCTCGAGTACTTGAAGCCATCCCGAATGTTTAGCGTGCATGTGTAAGAGTTTTTCTACCAAGAAATATATGATGAATGCAAGAATTCCAATTACGATGAGATAGATCATCATTCCTATTGGATTCGTTCGAATAATACCAAGACCGATCGCATCTATTATCATGAAGATCATGATCATCGTGATGAATCCAATACCAATGATTAGTCCGCCTTCTGGTTTCCATCGATCTATTCTTGTTTCCTTGTACAAGTCTATCAGTTCAAGCTTGCTTCTCTTTTCAAATAATCTCTTGGTATGAACACCTTCCACGCCTTCCGTGTCCTCTTCTACCATTTTATCTCGATAATGTCCCCATGCACTAAATGATATTTCATTGCACACGGGACACGTTCCACGGAAAAAATTCTTGATCTTCTCGATCATGATGCTCACTATATAGAGTCATTGATCATGTCATTTAAAAACGTTCAGAACACGGAAAAATAAAGGAAAAAATAAAATAAAAAATATGAGAATTAGCGTTTTTCTAGTGGTTTGAGTTCTTCTTCCAGTTTCAAATCTTCTAATTGCTTGTTTCGAATCATTCTTCGTCTAGAAGGTCGAATGAGTAATAACCAAACCAAGAGGATCGTTGTCCAAAATGGAAAGATTTCAAGCCAACCTTCCGCAAACTCTGGAATTCCTATCAATGTTACTGGACCACAGTAATAGAACACGATTGTCATGGACAAGAAATCAAATATGTCATCAAACTCTGGAGCCTCGATCGCACTAAAGATCGTTCCAAGAACGGGAACTCCATCAAGTACTTCTGCTAACGTGGTGGTCACGATAACGATCCAATCACCGAAGATATCCATGAACAATACAAATCCTATCAATGGGATTGCGGTCAAGATTACCACGATTCGCATGATACCAGTACTGGTGTTTAACGTGTCACACACGTTACCAATAATTGGTAATTTAGCATCACACGTGCCATACATTTCCGTGATGTTTTTATCAAAGTCATCTTGCGATACGGAAGTAATCTGCTTCTTTGTAGTCTTCGCATTAACGACAGTACACACGCCACTATCATCATTACAAATCAATTCTTTTTCTGCCATTGTATTTCACCAATGATTTGATGGCATGTATCAATGTAGGTTTTTAAAGAAACTATCGGAAACTTGATCATGGATGGGAAAAAATCATACAAAAAGAAAAAACATGTATCATTTATGACTACACGTTGTAATCATAACTGGACTCTTCCACCGTTATGCACGCTCATTTCAACAGAAATAGAAAATTTTGCATCATTAAACACGTCCTCAACATGAAGGACGCTCCGCTCACGATCAATGGGCGTTATTGAAAAAAATCCACCCTTTTCACAGCCACGCAAGACCCGATCAACATGATCATCAATTCCTTCATCCCGATAAAGATCTTCAAACGTGTCCTCATTTCTAATGGAAGCCGTTACTATTTCAGTATACACATCACACGTGATTTCATTGTTAAATTTTACATCGCTTGGAAAAAGTGCGAACACGAGTTTAACTTCGTCCGTGCTGTTTTTTCTCGCAACGAATTCGAAACCATGTTCTTTTAATACTGTCTTTAATCCATGTAATAACTCTATGATGGAGTCATTTATTATTTGTCCTTGCACCTTCGGTACGCCTTTTTTAAATTTATAAGATTGTTCTAGTATAATCTACTTGAACATCTTTTAAGAATATTTAAACGTGAAAAATTTGCATATCGTGGTTTAACATGGATGATGACTCATACTTGCTTCCAGACGAAAAAGAATGGCGAAAGAAACAGCAACAATCGATTTCGATTGAAAAATACACGGAAATCTTACCGTTTGAAATGAGAGCGTTTATGAAAATCAATGGTGGTGTCGGATATCGTTATGATATTGACGCATTATTCTTGATCAAGCAACTTGAAATATCATTGCAACGATCCAAGTATGACGGCACGATCATTAATTTTATAGATAATCACATCAATGGAAAATCACTCCTTTACCACGTGAAAATATATATGGACAAGAACACCATCCATTTATCCGTGATAAAGAATGATGACATGGGTGGTAGCATCATCATTCTATCGGCAAGAACTGTGTCAATTGCATTATCGGAACTTGATCGAATGATTGATTTCTTACGGAGTGATTATTGATGAGGCGATATCTTTTCATCGACCGCCTAAAATGTGAAATCTTTAAAAACAAGAAGATCCATAATGAGTCTCATGGTAAATATTGATGATGATATCGTATTTGACCCCACGAAATTGATCGACCTCGAATCACCAATTCGGGATGCGTTCATTAATGAAATAAATAAGATCAATGAACACGTTCATAGGGAACAATTGCTCAATTATCCGAGCGTTATGCGGGCACTCAAGTTTGCGATCCGATTCATGCTTTTATCGTTTCGGTCAATTTCATACGATGAAGGCGGATTCAAGATCGATAATGTTTTGCGATCCGAACAAATCATCAATTATTTCAAGATACACGCACCAATATTCATGATGTTTGATTCAGAACGGGTGAAGTTTCCAAAAGATGCATGGACGCTCATGGACATGACAAGCTCGGAGATATACTTGTTACTTCAAGGTTCACAGAAGGAAATTGAAGAAATGGTCGACTCGTTATATAGCATCAAGGAAGCAATCATGACTCAATATCATGCGGTTGGAAAAATTTATTATAAAGTTACTGGAAAAAAACAACGAAGGATTTAGTGAATGACATGACCGAAGAACCTATACAAGTATTTGAAAAATTATTAAGCGGTGATATCAAGGACGAATTAACACAAAAACCAGTTACCAAGTACCTTGAACAAATTACAACGGATTTTATAAAAGACGAGCATTCTGGTCGTAGCTTGGATCTTAATTGTGGAGACGATGTGTTTATGATGAAAGAACCGCTTCGATCCTTGCTTGAAGATCTCATGACGAGTCCGAGTGATACGCTCTCCATAATGGGAGATGCGTTAAAACGAGTCGTGAAGGAAAAGATTAGCGAAGGGTTTGCCGATGAGCATGTCGGCACGTTTCACGCACGAACATTTAACATAGTGGATCCCATTGAAATCGGTAAGATTGCAATGCCACAAATTGGAAAGTTGATCTGCGTTCGGGGAATGGTCACGAAAATGACCGAAATAAAACCATCACTCGTCAATGGAACATTTCATTGTAATAAGTGTGATGATGTTTTTGAGTCCAAGCAAGAACATGTTGGATTTTATAAACCACCGATCCGTTGTGGTCAATGTGGTGCCATTGGCGTGGGAAAGTTCGAGCTCTTATATGAAGATTCTGAATATGTTGATTGGCAAGGGGGATTCCTTCAACAACTTCCCGAAGAACTCCAATCTGGACAAACGCCTCAAGGTATTAAAATGGTCATTCTCGATGATATCGTGAATACCATCTATCCTGGCGATAGAGTTGTTGTCACGGGTATATTACGGTTATCACCGTCTTTTAAGCCAACAACAAGTGCGTTTCAAGATCCTACCATGAACAAGTTCATCGAAGTGGTACACATCACGAGACTTACTGAAGGAGAGGATATTATCTTGAGTAGTCAAGACTTGAAAGACATCAAGATACTTTCCAAGAAAAAGAACGTGGCGGACATAATCATTGATAGTATATGCCCCGAAATCTTCGGATATGACGAAGTTAAATATGGATTGGCGTTACAAAGTTTCGGTGGCGTGTTGAAAGAAGGTAATGAATACGGAAGACTTGAAATCAAGGCGAGCGGTGACGTGAAAAAAAATTCCTTTTTTGCACGGGGTGACATTCACGTGCTATTAGCGGGAGATCCGAGTACTGGAAAGAGCGTGGATGGAAAAGAAAAGATATATGTAAGGAAAAACGTTGGGAATCGAACACGTTGGGAATCAGAAAAAATAGAAGATTTTGTTAACAAATTAATGCAACAAAATGAAAAGGATGTCATAACGAAAATGGGTACACGTGTCTTGAAATTACCAATGACTGACCCGATATTCACGATGTCAATGGATGCTAGTACATTAAAAACACGATCTAGTAGAATTCAAGAAGTGAGCAAGCACGAAGCCGACACGGTTTTTCAAATCACTACACAAAGCGGTCGCAATATCATTGTCACGCCTAATCATTCATTTACCACGTTAGTACAAGGAAAAATGGTAACGATGATGGGGAAAGATCTTATCATAGGAAATTACTTACCGATTGCTCGGAAAATACATCTCAAGAATGATGACACGCACGTTATTGATCTATCAGATGTAATTGCGGATAATGAACTAGTTGAAACTAATAAAATTAGAGAAGTCATTACTTTAGTACATGACGGAACTAGCTCTATTCAAAGTGGATCAATGAGTGTGAACATGACAACGACCACGTTACAAAAATATTCAAACGATCCTTTACTTTTACCAGATGATGGATATATTAGAGGAAAGTATGACAGTTCTTGGTTTCCAAGAAATATAAGATTAACCGAATCTTTTGGTAGGATCGTTGGATTCTATTTAGCAGAAGGATATGTTAACATTACAACCACGTCATTTAGTAACACGGATGAAGAAATTAAAAACCTTATATCCCGAGATCTTAGATCAGTATTCGGGAAATCAACCATTCACGAAAAATGCGTTTATGTTTGCCAGTCAAGTATAAGTAAATGGTTTGCATGTCATCTTGGAAACGGTTCTGGTAACAAGGCGATCCCACCCGAGTTCATGGCGACACCAAAAGAGTTTCGAAGGGGATTGTTATCAGCATACTTTAGTGGTGATGGATGGGTCGAAGATGGGGGTGTGGTGGCAACGACAAAGAGCGAGTCTCTTGCCCGTGATATATCGGACATATTATCCACGTTCGGAATTTTAGCATTCATGGGAACGAAAACTCTCAAGTCTGGAAAATATAAGGGTAATACATATTACAAAGTGCGAATAAGTGGATATGAAATGATCAAGTATCGGAATGAAATCGGATTTGCGTGTTCAAGAAAACAAGATCAGCTTGAATTGATAATAAATAATCTCAATAAACGAACTATCTGTCAACATTATGACATGATTCCAAATTTCGGGACGCTCTTGACGGATGCAGTGAGGGATATTGGAATTGAGCAACCACGAAATGGTCAATGGCGAAGTCTTTTAGCAGAATTACGGGGGAAGACACGACGACAACGTGTTGGTAGAAAATACTTGGAAAGAAGACTCAAGACGTTGGAAGATATATGTTATAAGAAAAATGCGGAGATCCCTCATTCATTATTGAAATTAAAAACGTTAGTCGAATCAGACGTGTTTTGGGATAAAATCGTTCAAATTAAAAAAATACACGAAAAAAGGTTCGTGTATGATATCGGAACGGATGATGATCATTTTATCGTGGGTGGTGGGAACATCATTGCACATAATAGTAAGATGCTATCATACATGCGGAAGATTGCTCCCCGATATCAATACACGAGTGGAAGGAAAACGAGCGGTGTTGGTGTCACTGCGAGCGTTGTGAAGGATGCGACCAATAATGTATGGACATTAGAAGCTGGTGCGGTCGTGCTTGCGTCTGGTGGGGTGTGTACAACTGGTGATTCAGAATTCGTGTTATCGAATGGACAACGAATGTCATTTAATGACTTGTTTAACGAAGTGGAATCCGATGTTATTTATCCAAAATTCAAGATCTTTGGACTAAACATGGATACATTAAAGATTGAACCGTTCGGAATTAAGAAGGCTATTCGATTAAAAAATGACAAGGAAATATATGTTATAAAAACTCGATCTGGTCGAACCCTTAATTTAACATCTGATAACGAAGTACTCACGTGTGAAGATTCACGTGTCATTTGGAAACGAATAAATGACATGAAACAAGGTGATTACATTGCTGTTCCTAAAAGGATCATGATCAAAAAAGCCGATAATCATGATGGTACCTCCCATGATCCCATTTCACCGTTATTATTAAAGAAATACATCGAACACGCCAAGACGATCACTCCAATGATACCCCAAGAGGTAGAAGACATCATCGTGATGTATTATAATGATAATCACGTTAATGATGATTATTTACCCCGTCCCGTTGAAGGTGATATATTATGGGACGAGATTATATCTATTACCAACATGAACGCAGACATCGTGTATGATTTCGTCATGGATGGAACAAATAACTTCGTTGCGAACGACATCGTGATGCATAATTGTGCGATCGATGAGTTGGACAAGATGCGACCAGAAGATCGGAGTGCACTCCTTGAAGTCATGGAAGATCAGACCGTATCCATTGCAAAGGCTGGAATCATGGCAACATTAGTAGCTAAGTGTGCCATTCTATCGGCAATGAATCCCAAGAATGAGCGATATGATGAAGATTTACCGTTCGCAGATAACGTGAATCTTTCAGAAGTGTTGCGGACACGGTTCGATCTCATTTATGTCATGCGTGACATTCCGAATGCGAAATGGGATAAAGATGTTGCTCGCCACATCGTGCAATTACATCGTGGACTATATGTTGATCCGCAAAGAGATGATGACGATGATACATCTGATGGACCAATTTCACTTTCATTGCTCAAGAAATACATCAAGCATTCCAAGACGATCATTCCCGTGTTATCACAAGAGGTCGAAGATCTCATCGTGACATATTATGGTGACATGCGAACCGCCACGACAGTTGGAGACATCGTTGGGTTCGTTCCAAGAGATGTATCAACGTGCATTCGATTAGCAGAAGCAAATGCCCGCATGCACTTGAGAAAAAAAGTAAAAAAAGAAGATTTTGAAAAGGCACGGGCATTGGTAGATTATTGTAAAGTATCCTTGTGTTCGGACGAAGATGGAGAAATTGACATTGGTCGCGTTACTGGTTCGGGTGGTAAAAAACAACGAGACATCCGTGAAAAAATAGTCGGACTCATTGAACGACTTCAATCTGAAGATGAACACAAGATAGAAGGTGTTGATCAAGAGATATTGAAGGCAAAAGCAATAGAAGTGGGGTTATTCAAGAACGAAAAGCAAGCAAAATCACAATTACGAATTCATCTCGAACGGTTAGAAGATGAACAGAAGATATATTCACCTAAAAAGGAACCAAACCATCACACGTACAAGGTCGCATGACATTACCATTTTTCTTTATCATTATTGATCAATGTTCCGATTGTTTCTTTTTTAAAGATCAATGTTATCATGACATCATGACAGATCTAATGGAATTGTGTAACATCACGCCAGAAGATGATGTGCGTGAAGAACGATGCACGCTTCACGTGGAACATCACGAATTCGATACCACGTGCTTGGTCGATGAAGACGGTGAACCGCTCGTGATTGGGGTTAATGGAGGCTTGAAGGATCTTCTTGTTTTATCTGGAGAACCAGCAAAACTAGAAGAATCGTATATAGATGTCTTAAAAGAATTTGGGATCAACCCACAGAGTTTTAATTATGAACATTATCATGATGGTTACATGGAAGACGTGATCAATTTAGACTTAGATTCGAAGGAATACACGTTTACTGATTACGTTAGAAGACGAATAAATGACATTAAAAAAGGATATTGATAACACGTGCTTACCAAGTCATCATTCTTTACAAACGGCTTCTTTAAAAAAGCCAATCCATGTCCAGACGTGTACACGAAAAAAGGTCAAGAAGATCACGTCATTTGTGGTAAAAAGGCGGGGAGATCTGGTCGATGGGATCCATCCGAAAGCTTGAAAAAGTGTAATCTTCGCATTAGCACGGAAAATCCAATGATCGTTGAGACCAAGTTTAACGGACATCGTGGCATTCACGAATTTCGGGACGGAAAAGGGTGCTTGTTCACGAACAAGATCGGGTGTCACGGACAACTCTTGCCCAAGCACGTGAATGACTTGCTCGTGGAACATTACAAGAAACACGGCATTACCGAAGCCATCACGGACGGTGAAATGTTTCTCGGAAAATGCAAGCGTGGGAATCACATCATCGTTCCCGACATAGGCAAGCAACACGAAGCAATTTCTGGCGATCATCCCGAATTTTTAGATAACTGCACGTTTACCTTTAAGTTGTTTGATGTCTTGAAACTTAATGATCGTGATGTATCTGATCTTCCGCTCACGGAACGGAAAAAAATCCTTAAAAAAGTGTTCCCGAAAAATATCGAGGCGAACATTGACGGGCGATCCGTGATGGGCGTGAATGTTGCCATTCATCCAATTCACGGACACGTGATGGATAATGTTGATGATGTCGTTGAGTATGCATGTAAAAAAACCGTGGTGGGTGAAGAAGGTGTCATGCTCAAGGAACCCGACCAAGCATACGATTGGAAAGGTTATACCGATAAGAAACCATCTCGATCTGGATGGTACAAACTCAAGGAAGAACTTGACATAGACGCAGAAGTGTTTCGTGCATGTCTTGGAAATGTTGGAAAGACTGGACAACACGCATTTCGATATAGAAACATCCATCTTGGCGTGTGTGCAGATAAAGATTGTGACACGCTCGTTTCGATCACGAAAGACGGGGCATCATTATCCGTGTCGGGTGGTGATTTTAGCGGGTTCAATAAATGGGATCGTAACCTTCATGATCCAATCTTAACCATGATCAAGAACGGACGCGGAAAACCAGTTGGACAATGGCGACTTGCAGACGAAGTCACTACAAAGTTAGGATTCATTCCAAACTTTTTCGATGAACTCATCGGTGATGTCAAAGATAAAGACGGACGCAAGGGATTGCCGAAATGTGTCGATCTTCCAAAACATGAAATCATATTATCAGTCGTTGGTACGGACGTGAACATTAATGAGAATGGCAAGCCTACCTTACAAGGTCCGCCAAAGCTTCACATCTTGCGACCCGATAAAAAATTTCCAAATGACGTAAATTATGTATTACAACTCTCTGGGGAGGTGAAAATATAATGGTTCACTTGAACAAGGGCGATATAGTCGTGTGCGGTATCGGAACGATGACGGTTACATGTAAAGTACATCATGAAAAACCGAGAAGTCACCAAGAGAAAACAGAAATTCTTGGATCATTCAAGAACTTCCTCTTTGATGATACTGACAAGACAATGATCAAGAAGGATGGCAAAAAGGTCGTCATTGAAATGACGATCGCTAAAGAACGAACGTGTTTAGATTTAGAACAAGAAAAAGATACCCTTAATTGCGTATCGATTTAATCTCTTTTTTCCATCTCATCGAATTTTTTCACGATCGTTTCTACCTTCTTTCGAATTTCTTTTTCTAATGGCTTTGCGAATTGCTGGTGCATCATGGTAAAGTCGTGAAGTGCTTTTATCATGATATTCATGACAATGCGATCGACATCAATGGCTTTATTCTCAAATCCCGCCATCATGTAGTGATCTCGTATTTCTTCATTAATTATAATGGTGATCAATTCCCATCGCTCATCAAGGCGTGTCAAGTAATACATGTCCCCATTCAATGGTAATCTAAAACCATCATCCGTTAACATTTCAATAAAGAGATCAATGCGTTTTGCGTCAATACTCGTGGGATCAATCTTGAATTTCTCAAGAACTGCGTTCAAGGAAAGATGTATGGGAGGATCGTGTGGCGTGTTATGAACAACGTGATACAAGGCAACGTATAGTTCCCGCACGTGATGTTCAAAATCATCCTCAGCATGTTCCACTTCTAGAAACCTTGGAAAGAGTTCGTGAATGTCCCGTTCGGGAACACCGTGAGATGCAAAATAATCGTGAAACGGTCGAAACTTTTCACGTAATTGTATAGCAAGGCTTTCGTGTTGTAACAAGAGCTTGGCAAATCCCGAAGTTCCTAGTGCATTTCTAACCATTCGCATACCCTTAAACGTGAGTGAATAAATAGGAACACGACGTTTTAATGTATCATCGTGGGTGGAAGTTCGTTTCACGAGTTTTCGTGACACTAAATCTTGAAGATGAATGTTCACGTTACTTCGAGAACGTGAAAGCAAATCAATCACGTGATAAAACCGTGCATGACCTTCAATGAATAACACTTCTAATATTTTATCGGGAATAGATTCTTTCATGATCTTGTCATGATCAATCTTAAATTTAAATATCAAGTACAATACTAAGTATTGATGACCGAACCATTGAACCGTTCCTTACGGGACGTCATGAAAATCAATTTCGAGCGATCGATGACATTCCGAGATCGTGAATCACACAAGGGAATCACGAAAATGGGATTGTACAAGATAATTAGTAGGACGTGTATACATCACGAACTCGTTGACACGTGTAAATTTCATGATCGCAATTCCACGTGCTATACCGTGTGTGACAAGTTTCAACCGTTTGAGAATAATCCGTTCATTACCCGTGACGCAGAACACGTGTTCATCAAACAACCATCAGATATAGTGATGCGGGAACGGAGAAAAGATGGGTTGAAACATGAGTTTGCCACGTTCTTGTTTAAAATGTTTAGAATGAAGGGATTAACGTATGACGACATCACGTACATTTTTTACTTGAGCATAGAACGTTGTAGGAGATTAATAAGCACGGAATTTAAAAACTGTTGTATAAAAAAAGGTGACGATTGCGTGTTCAAGAAGTTCTTGGAATGAATTGCTTCATTTTTCTGTGAATTGTAACAAGTCCTTGGTACACATCAACATCTTGATCGGTTTTACCATCATGCATCCTAGTGGTTCACGAAACGTGAATTGTAGTGCGTTCTTCTTTTCATTATCAACCATTCCCGCAAAGGATAACACGTTATCAGATAATCGTATGTCATCTATTTCTAATGAATCTCCTATTGCAATTTGTTCTAATTCATATAACGATGCAACGGGTTCTTCGTCTTCACGTGGATCGTACGGGCGGAACGGTTGCTCGTAGAAATCGCATGCGTACGTATCTCCGTCTTTCGTGCAATTCACTTGTCGGATTTTATCTGGTATCATTTCGACCATGTAATCTTGCATGAGGTTCATGACTTCTGACTCTCTTACCATTGATACATCACGTCTTCTAAATAATCTTTACTCATCATCATCACTCCTATATTTTACACTCCGTTCGCACTGAATCAATGACGGTTAACAATGGGTGGAATTTTTTCATTCTTTCCGTGTGAAATGCATACGCATTGTATGTATCATTATGATGCGTGAAACCCGTTGCTGTTAATACACACGATACTGGCTTTGGAAAGTCCACTAATAGTCCACCGTGCGATGTTGGTCTTGGTGATTTAGGTTGTAAATCATTCCTTTTATAATGAAGTGGTTTATCGAGTGATCTATTTTGCATCTTGATATTAATGGGATCTTGTCCTCGTCTTTTAAGAAAAATGTTATTACCACTACCATAATTAGTGACAAACATTGCCTTTTCCATACCTTTTGGTATCACGCCCACGAATCCAAATTTTTCATTGTGATTTCCAATGGAAATGAAATCTTCGGCAGTCAGTTCCTTGACATTTTTTATTTTACATGTTGCCTCTATCTTTCCATTCTCATTCACGAGTATTCGACTGAACGTTCCATTAATTCCCTTGCAATCATCATGAAATTTCTTGAATGATTGAAATCTGCTCGGGTAATTTTCGTATGCGTGATCTTTGATCCACACTTTATCGGGATCGTGTCCGCATTCGCCACCACTTATTTTAATTTTTGTCATGATACGTGATCATCACGATTAGTATAAAAACAACATGTCGAAACAATACCACGACACGAATGTCGGTAAGTTTCCGACACATTCTTTTATAATATGAGATTGACATGCACGATAACAAAAAGTGTTAACAAAAAAATCAACTAGTTGAGTAACATGGCTGAAGAAGATCCAATAAAAGATTTCTTATGCGGTTCAGTTCTCGGACCAATAAATGACATGTTTGGATGCGATCCATTTGGACCCGTTATATTATCAAAATCCGATATATGGGATGATATATTAGCTGGGTTTGAGCAAACATTGGAAGATGTTCAAGCAAGCGTTTGTGCTGGGATGAGCGACATTTATGATAGTTACTGTGCACCAGTAGTTATCTAATCTAACCCAACCTTTTTTTTATTTATTTTTTTATATCATAAACGCATGAGAAAACCCCTCCCTTTAGGGAGGGGATGAATCACGCCACGAAACATTTAAATAGAAGGGGAGTCCTAAATGTTAGTGCCATGAGACTCGTGAGACAAGTTCAAGTGAAACGGACATCCCT
>Ga0114919_10003504_pt1 | contig 12657 bp, 24 predicted proteins | sample BlataG_FD_88682 | JGI IMG/M metagenome (GOLD analysis project Ga0114919, IMG submission 88682) | Deep subsurface microbial communities from Black Sea to uncover new lineages of life (NeLLi) - Black_00105 metaG | ecosystem: Environmental > Aquatic > Marine > Oceanic > Sediment | place: Atlantic... | reverse complement strand
GAAAAGCATACCTTATGACGAGGCGATTATTATGCAGTTTACTGGATTATCTGATAAATCGGGAGTCGAGATTTACGAGGGGGATATATTACAATTTGGGACATACTCAGGAGAGGAAAACCCTAGCTGTAGCGAAGTTGATTTCATCGGAGGATGTTTTTGCGTTGAGCATAAAGATTTCCGTAAAGAAATGGCGGAAAACAAACATGGGGCTTGGGTATATCTTGAGGTCGAAGCGGATACGGGCGAAGTCATCGGCAATGTATGGGAGAACCCCGAACTAATGGAGGCTGACAGTGAATCAAAGAAGAGTGGTTCTTAGATGAAAATTGTCAGGATGAACAAAGGGTCTTGGGGTAAAGTGATCGCTTTCTTTGACATTATGACCGATGAAGGGTTTGTGGCTAAAGGGTTCAAACTCATCAATGGTGATAAAGGTGTCTTTGTAGGTATGCCTAGTACCCAAAGCAAGGATAATAATTGGTATGATATTATATATCCTAGCAGTAGCGTGCTAGGCGATGAATTGAGGCATCTTGCGAAAGAATATTATGGAGGCGAAAATCTGCCAGCGGAACCTGAAAGAGCAGAACCGCCGCCTCTTGGTGATGATGACATACCGTTTTAAAATAAAAGGAGACTATAATGAATGAAAAAATTAAAGCACAATGGATTGAAGCCTTGAGGAATGGAGGGTATGCTAGAGCACATGGCCAATTACATCTGGGTGACGGATTCAGTTGTTTTGGTGTACTCTGCGATATTCACGCTAAAGCAACTGCGGGAGAATGGGAATTACCTGCTGACAGCAAAATAGATTACCGGTATTTAGGCTGCTGCAGAAGGATCCCTCGCGAAGTTCTTAAATGGGCCGGCCTTAAATTAAACGGAGCAGAGCATCTTGTTTTTTGGAACAAAAAAGAAGGCGATGAAAGTAGAGATATTGACTTGCATATTTTGGATCTTGCGGGGGAGTCTTTCATTGAAATAGCCCGGATATTAGAAACCTTTGCATAATGGAGGATAACCATGAGTAAAGACACAGGCGGGAAGATGCCTAAAGAAGGCTGGGGATATTTGGAGACTTATTCTTGGTGGGGTGGTGATTGGGAGCCACCCTCAAGATCACATTATTTTATTCCAGTCGATACCGGTGCCGAGGAGTGGTGCGAAGAAGATGGTTATTCGCCTTTATGTGGGCAGTATTTTAATTGGGAAGCTTATGGACTGTTTATTGAGTCTAACAATAAGCCCCAATGCAAAAAATGCTTAAAGGCATTAGAAAAGCGGAGGCGGGAAGAATCCTTGACAATGCACCCTCATGGTAATAACATTAGGCATGGAATTTAGGGTCAATGAATCCAATTACACACTTGCTCCCAACCCGGTGCTATCCTCCCTTAGTGTTGGCTCTAGATTCCATCGCCGGGGAGGGAGTATTTTTGTGAGAAGATCATGAGTGCAATAAATCCCGGTTTTAAAACATCTCCAATCCCATGTACTTATTGTGGTGAACCTATCGGTTATAAATATAGAACGTGTATGAAGTGCAGGAGGAACGGTTTCGATGCAAAAAAGCGATTTTTTAAGTATGTTGTCCTCGCAGAAACCTGTTGGGTTTGGGTGGGATACCGAGATAGAAGAGGATATGGACGATTCTATTACAAAGGGCAACGTATTAATGCTCATAGAGCATCCTATCAAATATTTAACAATATCAATCTTGGTGATTTGCATGTTTTACATAAATGTAATAATCGCTCGTGTGTTAATCCTACCCATCTATACGCCGGGACTCATCAAGATAATATGAGGGATTGGGCTAATAGTAGCAATAGCAATAAGGGTGAAAATCATCCCAATGCAAAGTTGACTTACAAAGACGTTGAATTAATTCGTGTTCTATCTGGAAGAATTGCTCAAAGCATTTTAGCCAATTGGTTTAGAGTTGACCAGAGTCAAATAAACCGCATTGTGAACCGCCGGGCATGGAATTAATGAATCTTGAAGGTCATTTCCCTAATACTAATCCTTTGTGGAAGTTTACACAGCCAATCTCCCCAGGAATGGTGGAGCAAGGCGGACAGCAGCCAGAAGGCATCAATACGAGGTTCCTATGAGCGAAATAAGGAATATGATAAAGGGTTTACCTTGGCGGCGCTCAATGCGATTGAAAGCTCTGGCGGTTTGCATCTGCTGCGTCTCGGTGAGGATTCGGCTGGCCTCTATGCTCAACGTGGTAAGTACGTGGCCCAGCGGTTTTACAAAACGAAGAAGCCGACGATATGGCAGGTATCCAGGGCTGTCCAGCACCTCATTCAGGATACCGGATTTGATGACAAACAAGCCAGGGCGCACCTTGACGAATTACTGGACAGGTATGACGATAGGTGGGAATCAGTTTGGCAACAGTGGAATGGACATAAGAAAAACCAATCCAGAGACGTAAAAAGATGGATTAATTTTTTCAAATATGATTTAAAATGGAAATAAATACAAACATATAGGATTTACAGGGAATCGCAAAGTTACTCACTGGAGACCAAAGGAGGACAAATAATGGACTGGTATGATTCTATTCATTTTCTAGAATTTGAGGGTTATTATGGCAGTAACTAAAGAAATGAGACTTGGATTCAAGGCAATTGCGGAGAATTTGATTGAATTTGGTTATCCTGATATAACTGGAGAGATGATAGAAGATGTCTATATTGCCTTGAAAGATGGTTCTGAATTACCACACGGAGTAATCGGTATGTTTGCGGGATCTCAAATTTATGACCACCCAGAAATATTTGGGTTAGACAAGGAGAACAAATAATGGACTGGATATGGTATATAGTAGTAGCGTTCGCAATCCTGTTTCTCGCCCTAGTCATCGGCGGGATAATTAATATGAACCGATTCGCAAAGACAATGGAGATTAACGAGGCAGATAAAAGCCTTCTTGATATGAGCAAATCCGATCGGCGGATCAGGAAGATGCCGGAGTTTTTGGGAGGGCCGAAATGACCGCCTTGGCCGGTAGCAATATGGAAATAGGGAATTAAGATGTTTCTAGGATATGATAATAATATGTATGGTACGAAAGTCTCAGTTCACGTCTGTGATACGTGTGGAGAGAAGTTCACAGTTTGTCCCGCTGTCGGTGAAAGACCCGGATGGGATAATTGTGCGACGCCCGAATGTGGGAGTTATGATCCATATAGAGATGTAGATAAATTATTCGGTAAAGATGATAAGATTTTACCAGGAGTAAAAATTGAATTCGCTCCTATAATAAGGCCAGTAGGATGACCGCCTTGGCCGTTTCGTGGAAGAGTGCTGTGAGGCTGTTGAAATGCCTATTGGCGATCCGGTAATTCAAGTCCGCCGCCACTTTGACTGGCTGCTGAAAGGAGAGTGAGATGCACTGGATAAGCGTTGAGGAGAGGTTACCAAAGGATCACAATATCATTGTTGAATTTAAAGGACCAGACCGAGGACAAGGACGTGCTCCACGAGAGCCAGGGTACTTCTGCGGCAATTATTGGATATCTCGTATTGATGCTATCATATTTGATCTTGAAGAAATAACTCATTGGAGGGAAACTGATTGGACGGTAGAACAATATAATATTGAAAAGGCTGAACGAAAGAAGCAACGGGAAAAGGACGAGCTATTAGATATTGAGCAAATAAGGAAAATATTGGAGGAGGGATTTAAGGAGCTGTTCCATGCTCGAAATATCTGGAGTATGGAAGGATTCCTGAAACGAGCCAAGCGCCTCTGGGTTTGGGAAGGCCAGGACGAGCCGAAGGGCACCGGGGATTGTCAGCACGAGAATGCAGCCCTGTTTGATCGAAGGTGGGAAGGAAAGAATCTCTACTGTTTTGATTGTAAACAGTACGTCGAAAGTCGGCGTAGCGGAGAAGAGAGACGACAACTAGGGAATAGAAGAAATCTACTGGAGCGCCGATGCAAAATTAAATCAGGCCGTCATTACGCAAACCGTGATGACGACCGCCGCAATCTACCAGAACGGCGTAAAAAGAGTAACTAATAATTCTTTTTATATCGGCCAGATTTTATCATAAATTGAAGGTATGAGCCCACCCACTGCAACAGCCAAGGCTAAGTCTACCAATGACAAGAAATTAGCCCTTATCCCTGCTGACGTATTTTCCGTTGCCTTAAAAGGAATCAAACTCACCCCTAAACAACGAAAATGGCTCCGTGTCTACATGGAAACCTTAAATGCTGCCGAAGCAACAAGGCAATCTTATAATTGCAAACCTGAGAGCGCATGGTCAATGGGTTGTGAAAACATCATAAAACTAAAATTGCCTATTGCCCTCCTGATGGACGTTGCCGGAATAGATGATGGCGCTATTCTTCAGGTAGTTAGAGATGGGCTTGGTGCTGAAAAAGCAATCGTTGCTTCCCGTAGAGAAAATGGTGAATGGATACATGAAGTAGAACAGCATACCGACCATCCCACCAGGCATCGGTTTGCCGAATTAGCCCTGAAAGTCAAGGGTCATCTCAAGGAGCGTGTCGAACTTGAGGCTGTTATCCACGATCCCGGGGACTATGACGGCAAGGATCCTTTGGCTTACATTGAGACTTGTTTGAATAGGAAGCAAAAAGGAGGTTAAGATGATTGGCTTGTTTTTGATGATTATCTGTATAGAGCTCGGGTTTCTATTTTTCATGTTTATGGCGCACAGATTAAAGACCCTCGAACGCAAGTTTGATGCCGAGGAGCGGGTTGCTTGGGGCAAGCTGTATACTGAATATTGGACTGAGATCTGGCCGAAACAACAGATGGAGTTATATTCAAAACAGTTGATATACGGTAAAAAGAGACGTGAGACATAACTATGCCAGCGAGAGCGCATCCAAAAGATACGTCAAAGGATACCCCATACTACCTCAATTGCCTCTCGCTGGCAGTATTATTTAAAGAAAGAGGCTGGTGATGGCTAAGTACAAAGACGTCGGGCCGTGTGTTTCATAGCCATAACAAACGAAGGGTGGTTGAAGGGTGGTTCAACGGTGGTTGAAGGGTGGTTGAACCACACTTGAACCAAAACGAACCACCGTTCCACAGTTATAGTTATAGTTATAGTTTAAGATAACATTAAACAATCACCCAAAAAAACAGGGTTTTTTCGGTGTACTCTAATATTTTTTAAAAATGGATTTGTTTTTCTTAGTATTTCAAAATTAAACTATTTAAAACTTATATAGAAATAGTGTATTTCAGGCATTCAAAAAAGGAGAGGAAATGAAAGGCTATAGAAAAACCAGAAGTATACTTGGATTAATCTGTCTCTTTCTAATATTAGTAATCTATCTAGTAGGCTTGACGTGGTTTTTAATGAAAGTCATTGAGTGGAAAGATTGGTGGATATAGTAAAAGATCGAAGTGAGAACTATGAGTACCGGGCTGAAGTCTTTAGCAGGGCGCGTAATGATCCTCCAATGCAGGCTGCTCTTCGAGATGCTTGTAAAGAAGAGGTTAAGTATTGGATCAATACTTTCCTCTGGGTTCATGAGCCGAGGGTGGAATGGCAGAAGATTTATGGCTGTGAAAGTGCTCGTGTACCGTTCATCCTTTTCCCTTTTCAGGAAGATCTTGCAGATGAAATTAAAAAATGTATTGATCAAGGAGAAGATGTGCTGTTAGAGAAAGCAAGAGACATGGGGTTGACTTGGCTGGTAGTAGCTATCCTTACGCATTTCTGGCAGTTCGGAGGTTCTGGCAATGATTTCCTGGTTGGTTCTCGTAAGGCGGATCTAGTAGACGAATTAGGAGGCCCTTTATCGCCGTTGCTCCCTAAAGTACGCCACCTAATCGACTGGCAGCCGGCATATCTTAAGCCAATAGGCTACGACAATACCAGGCACGCTGGGTATATGAAGATAATCAATCCGGTAACTAAGAGTGTCATCGAAGGCGAAAGTAACAATCTCAACTTCGGAAGCGGGAGTCGGTATAAGGCGGTAGTGTTTGATGAGTTTGCTAAGTGGCAGTATACTGACGAGGCAGCGTGGCAATCAACCTCAGATGTAACTGATTGTAAAATTGGCATCTCATCTGCACACGGCAAGGCGAATCACTGGTATAAATTGGTAAGCCACCAGGTAGCAAATATACGGGTGATAACTATTCGCTGGAAGAAACATCCATTCAAGGACGCTGCTTGGTACGAAGCTGAGAAGAAGAGGCGGTCAAAGGAAGACGTAGCCGCTGAAGTTGATATTGACTATACAGCATCGGTATCTAACAGAGCTTACGAATCTTATAACGCTGATATCCACCAGCTCCCAGTATCATATAATCCTAACAGGCCATTTACGATAATGTGCGATTTCAATATTGACCCTATGTGCTGGGCTTTCAGTTATGAAGATCATGGCATGGATAGGTTTTTCGACGAACTAGTTATGAACACAACCTCAACCGCTAATGCCGCTCAGGAGTTTTGCCGTAAGTTCGCCGATCATAAAAAGAAAGAAGTTGACATCTACGGCGATGCTACTGGCGCTCACAGGCAAAGAGCGGCCAAAGGGCTTACTACCGATTACAATGAGATCAAGAGGATTCTAGGGCCAGCAGGCTGGATTGTTACTTCGTATATTAAGCCGGCCAACCCTATGGTATCTGATCGCTTAAAGGCTTACAATAAGAGACTATGCGATTGGGCACTCCCAGACGAGAACGGCATTGGCAAATCGTGGATAGAGATTGACCCACGGTGTAGGATGTTAATTGAATCGCTTGAACAGACTAAGAGGAAAGACGACGGGGTTGATAAGTCAGATAACATCGAACACATGACTGATGCTGTTGGATATAAGATGGAATATAAGTACCCTGTACTTGAGCAAGTAATTTCATATGGAGAGAGGGGATATTAGAATGGCTAAAAAGTTAGGATGGATCTATTCTGTCCCTGTAGTCGATAAGAACAAGAAGACTGTAGGGGAGCTAGCAGCTCTTCAAACGACATTAGATGCCCGTGAAAGGCTTGTGGATATGTATTCGCAAGAGGATATCAGCGGACATCTAATGACCGGAGAGATGTTTGATGCTGCGGCAATGAAGACTGCCCCTTTCCCAAAGCAGAATATCATTGACCGTGCTATCCGTCGGTTGTCTCTGGTATTCAAAGATCAGCCAGAGTATGATTATGGCGAAAAAGCTGAATTACCCGACTGGTATGACGAACGGCGGCGGTGGAAGTTTATGAAAGAGACTGAACGGCTAGGAAACCTCCTTGGTACATTAATGGTACGCCCTCTAGTGCTGCAGGATGATCAAGGCAAGTTTTATATGGATTATGAAAGGCTCTGGCTTTATATCCCGTTCTTTGCCGATAGCCAATACACCCCAGAGGCTGTTATCTATCCGATCACTACCCCGTCAGATAATATGATGCTGAACCTTGACGTCTTATGGAGTTATTGGTCTAAGGAAGAGGCTTATATCGTAAACTCCAAAGGTGTCAGGCAGAAAGATGAGAGTAATCCTGAAGGTAAAAACGCTTACGGTACCTTGCCCTGGGTATCGTTCCACGTCCGCCCTCAAGTAAAAGGATATTGGACTAAAGGATATGGAGAACCACTGGCAGACGTGAATGATCACATTAATGTAGGCTTGATGGAAATGAGACTTGGATTAAGATTGAACTTACTCGGCCAATGGTATATAACCGGAATAAACGATCCAAAAAAGGCGATTAAACTTGGCGTTAATATAGCGCCACAATTACCCTTTGGCGTAGAGTTGAATTGTAAGACTCCTCAAGCCGACATGGATGGAGCAATCTCTAATCTGAAGATGGAAATCGAAAACACTCTTCAGAATGTCGGTCTTCACGTGGTATGGGGAGAGGAAGGCGGAGTACCATCAGGTGAGAGTTTGAAGGTTAAGAATATTGAACTATTAGAACGCCGTGAAGATGACGTTGCAGGGCAGCAGACGTTTGACAAATCTCTTTACGAGAAAGAGCGACTTGTAGCAGAAAAGACTCCTGAACTGAAAGGTAATCTGCCGGAAGATCGAGGGATTAATTATCAGGAGGTAGAATTCCCCCTACATCCGCAAGAGCAAAGAGATCGCGACGACTGGAGGCTAGAGAAAGGGGTTATGAGCCTGGTCGATATTTACCTCCGCGATAATCCTGATGCTTTTAGCGAAATCGAAGACCAGGAGAAAAGACGGCAGGCTATCATAGATCACATCCGCCAGAACCAGGCTGAGAATAGTGAAATGAAGATTAGGAAAGGCGAACCTGCTGCTGAGGCTTCTAACATATTCGAAAGGAGAGAAAGTGCCAGACAGAGTTAGATCTGCTGTAAAGAAGATTGACGAAGCCCGTGATAAAGTCCGGGCAGATGATTTCTTTAAAAACCTCAACGCCGAGTCTTTAGTCGATCTAGTTCTAGCCCAACCGTCGGAAGCAGCCTTTAAAGGCTTAGCAGCAGCCTTTATCCAGCGGAATCAAGCAGTATTGGAAGAAGGTGTTAAGATCGGTATCAACTTAGGAAAGGAGTTTCTGAAATGACCACACCACATCGGCAGCAGCCACCTCCGAAGCCGCCTCCTGTTGAAGTTAAAGAGCGATCTATGGCTTTGTATAAAGGGAAAAAGTTTAGGTGCAAAGGAAGCGGCAGGATCTATGTACTTGTAGACGTGTTGCTGTCTCATAAGCCGATTGAATTGCCTGGCAATCAAAAAGCCGGGGACGTTAGAGGGTTGATATTGACTACGACTATTACTCCCGCCCAACTCGGAGAATTTGAAGAAATAGCAGAACCAATGCCGTCGAAAGTTATTAAAGCATGATAGACATTAAGGTTAGAAAGAACTTCGATATTGGAAAGATGGTAAGGGCTATCCCTAAGGAGACTGCTATTCTGCTTAACGATATTGCCGATGCTGCTGTAGTAGATATACGGGAAGGGGTAGAGAAAGAAGTTGATCTTGACGGGAAAGCATTTACGAAGTTGAAGATACCTACTGTTAAAGCGAAGAAAAAGAAGAGGTATCAATGGCCGAGTAAACCTCTAGTAGCTTCTAATAAGATGGTAGGGATAGGGAGAAAAGGCGCACGGCGAGGGATATATGTCAAAACCAGGGCAACAATAAATAAACTCTTAGCCATAGTAACTACAGCTTTATCATCGCCGTGGGGATATTATCACCATACTGGTGCAGACCCACAGCCCGAGCGTAAATGGTTCGGTATTTCAAAGAGGATGCCGAGGAAAGTTGACCGATTAATCAAATCTGCCGAAACAAGGATAGTTAATTCAGCCGATACTGGAGGTATGAAATGAGGGTCAGATCTTTAAAGATAGAGAGTCCTGTAGAACTCACCTTATTCCATATAGATGGTCATACATTTGGAATTGAGAATTTACCTAATCCTAATTGTAAATGGTGCTATGGCAGGGGTTATGTAGGAAAAAGAAGGACGGATTTAAGGCCGGTATTATGCAGGTGCGTTGGCCACTGGGAACATAGAAGAGGCTCGAACAGTGCCAGACGATAAACAGTTAACAATTGAAATAGCAAACCGGATTTATGGCGAAGGTGGTTTGGTTACTAATCTGAATGGTGCCGTTAATGACGAAATAGCAATCTTTGCAGCGGAGATGGAAAAGGAATTGCGAGGCTTGAGACGGGCTGGCATGACAGATAACGCTATCAGGCAGTTACTATTAGATGATATTGAAGCGGGTGGTGGGAGGTTTTTCAAACCATTCAGAAATGCGATAGTTGCTCAGTTAAATACCGGGATAGCGGAAGCCGCTGAGATTGGCAAGAATACCTTCCTTGAAAGCGAAGGAGTTGATACTTCCCGCTGGAAATGGGGAGTAACGCAAAGCAAAAGCGGGCCATGCCCAGACTGCGCTCCACGTGCCGGTCGGGTTGAGACAATGGACGTATGGGAGACTATCGGAACGCCTAGAAGCGGGTTTTCAGTATGCCGTGAAAATTGCCTGTGTCGTCTTGATCCAGCGGGAATAGATACGCCAGATAAGGTGATAATTGAGGAGTAATAAAATATTAGGCTTCTACAGATTTACATTTTATATTTTAGTGGTTGATATCTAGGGGTCGCTCCCCGTTGACATTAAAGGAGGCTCGGGTGGTTTTTAGTCTCGCCACTCAGCCTTCTTTTTTGTCGTAAGATTTGATAAGGAGGAGATAATGGCAATTGAAGTAGAAAGTATTAGCGTCAGGCCCGTAAAAGGCGGCTTTATTGTCAGTGTAAGCACTGAGGAGAAATACGTGGATGACGGAGGTGAAAAGCATGAGGTTTGGGACAGCGAAGACATTGTTGCCCTCACAAAAGACGCTGCCTTAGCAATTATTTCAGAGAGACTTCCACGAGATTTGATTATGAACAGCAAAACTCACAGAAGAGGTAAAAATGGCTGATCCCGACCCTAAGCCTGTTGCCGACAGCGATCCCACTGCGGATCCTAAGCCTGCACCAGATCCCGCCCCCGAAGGCGTAAAAAGCGATCCCGACCCTCAAAAGAACGCCCTCTACCCGCGTGTTCAAGAACTTAGTGCGAAGAATAAAGACCTTCAGGCTGAGAACGACAAGCTTAATGAAGCCGAGCGCAAAAGGGTGGAGGAAGAGGACAAGAAGCGCGGTGATTACGAAAAGGTTATTGAGGCCAAAGATTTAGAGATTACCGTGCTTAAGCCTAAGGCAGATTTATACGACGAACATAACCAGGCCCGTCGCGAGACGTTAAAATCGGAATTGCCTGAACAGTTCCATAAGCAAATCGAGTCAATCGGTTCGCTAACGGAGCTGGAAGAGTTTGCCAAAAACCTCACAGATTTAAGCATTAGCAAAGGTGTTGCGCTTCCTAAAGGGAATCCTACCGGCGCACCTAAAGGTGAGCCGTTGAAGAGGATCAGTGAAATGACTGCTGACGAAAGACGGGAAACTCACGCTCAAAGGATTGCGCAGCATCAAGCATAAGGAAAGGTTATAACCTATGACAACTACTAGCATAGGCGTAACTGAAGCGGCGAATTTTATCCCGGAAATGTGGTCTGAGGGTATCTTAGACTACGCTGAAAGGAAATTCCGCTTAAGGAATATCCTAACCGATATCAGCGCACTTCTGCCTGGCGGGCTAACCAAGGGAGACATTATCCATATCCCGAGGGTGACCGAGGAAACAGCCCAGCAGAAAGGCGAGGATACGGCAGTAACCTTCACCGGGAACGTGGATGATAAGACGGATCTGACTATTAATCAGCAATGGTATTCCGCCAAGCGGATCGAGAGTATTGCACAGATCCAATCCAACGCCGATCTTTTCGTTACCTACATCCGCCCGATGGGGTATTCATTAGCCAAGAAGTTTGAAAACTTTGTGGCTTTAATAATCCAGAGCGCAACCGCTCACGACGTAACCTTGGGAACTGATAACCAGGTTACAGCTGCCAAGTATCGTGAAGGATTGCAAAACCTGGCCGATATCGGAGTGGAAATCGAAACCCATGACCTGTATATGTTTGGCTCTCCTGCGGCATTTTACTATATGCTAGGGTTAGGCGATTTCACCACGTATGAAAAAACCGGGCAAGCACCAGCTGGTACCATCACCGGATTAATGCCTCGCACCTATGGAGCTCCTACTTTCATGTCTGCCGATTGGGATGATGACGGAGGGGCAGGAGACGAGACGGCTTCGTTATTCACAAACGAATCCGTGCTATTTGGCATCCAGAAAGACGTAACAGCAGAAGGCGTGCGTAATGTCCAGCATATCGCTGATGAGTTGGTTGTTTGGATGCTGTTTGGTGCAGTCATAACCCAGCCAGTCGGTGATGCGGCAGGCCAGATTGCTAACTTCAACAATCCTTAACGGAGGACAAAATGGCTACAGATAAAGAGTTCGCAGCCCTACAAGCCGAAGTCAAGGAATTGACCCGGCGTCTAGGGTTACAAAAGGCCGTCGTTCCTCCTAAGGGTCGAAAGCAAGATAGCCGAGAAGGCCCCTTAACAGAGGAGGAGCAGAAGGCAATCCCTCTTAACTATATTCACCTTAAATCCCCTAATGGATTCCTAATCCATAAAATGCCTAGCGCTTATAGAGAGCAAAAGGAGCATTACAAGGGGCATACATTAGTCAACCGGGATGGCTCTCCAATTGTAGAGGCGGAGAAAGCTCCTAAGAAGGAGGATAAGTAAATGATTAGACGAACCTTCGATTGGTTTGGTGGTCTGATAGTCGGGATCCTTGCTGTGGCGACGTTATTCGCTACAGCTAATACCGAGATCATGACCGAAATCTCAGCAGCACTCGGTAATAACGCGGCTGTTAAACAGATCCTGCACATAAGCAATGATGACGGGATTGCTTCAACCAGAACAGCCGTCTATGACGCTGATGGTACTGGATCATACCTGTATCTAGGCACCACTAGTTTATCCGTAAATGACGGCACAGACAACTTGCTGCTGTTTAGCGGATTGACAACCACAATGGCGGTTGGACAAGCAGCAGGTGATGATTTCATAGTCGAAGACACCGCCGGGACCGATATAATCGTTATCGAAGGTGATAATAAATCTTTCACCTTCACAGGCGACGGTACGGCTAATAGTGATCTGACCTTCAATGACGGG
>Ga0114919_10003499_pt1 | contig 12670 bp, 21 predicted proteins | sample BlataG_FD_88682 | JGI IMG/M metagenome (GOLD analysis project Ga0114919, IMG submission 88682) | Deep subsurface microbial communities from Black Sea to uncover new lineages of life (NeLLi) - Black_00105 metaG | ecosystem: Environmental > Aquatic > Marine > Oceanic > Sediment | place: Atlantic... | reverse complement strand
GACCTGATACCCGACTCGCTCAACTGGAAGGAGCCACCGATGCTGGAAAAGGACGGCGTGGGTGCTCCGATCCTCGCGCCATACTGGGGCGCGACACTTAGCGTGGGCGTGGCGACCGACGTTCGTCACCGGCGTTGGTTCCAACTGCGCAACGGCAACACACACACGTTCATCCTCCCGCACCCGGCGACCGGTGTACTGACCACCTTCACCGCCTACGTGGACAGTGTGGCCGGACGGTTCAATATCCGCAGCGATTGCGCCGTGATGACCGGCTTTGATTTGACGTTGAGCAAGATTCTGGTGACGATCTAATGGCAAGAGCACTGACCGGGCCAGAAATAGCATATCTGCAAGATGAACGGCAGCGCACTGACCTATTCTTGGCCGTCCTGGTGCCTGAGGTCGTGTTCACCGCGCGGGTGAATGAGCCCGCAGGAGTAGAGCCCGACCGGCTGGCGACCATCACCTACGACGGCGGAAGCGGAGCAGGCCCCTTCGCCGACGTGCTGGCAGATATGACGCTGTACGTCGGCAGCACGGCAGGGGCCTTCGACAGAGGAATGGCCCGCGTGCGCCAGGGCAACGACGGCAATTGGTACGAGGCGGGCAGCGGTGGAGCCGTGGGCAGTGTGCGCATCGGTGAGACATCGGAAATTGAGGTACAAGACGATGACTACCTGACGGTAGTTGACGAGTTTGCCCCCAGGCCCAAACCCCTGCGCATCCTCGACGATGGGACGATCTACGTAGACTACGAAATAGCGTATGTCGATCAACACCAGTATCCGCAACCCGTACCTGTGCTGGGACCCCATGCGTGTGCCTGGTTGGGAGCCGGTGGCACGGTAGACGTCTTGTTCGACGGCAGCGATTCGTGGGCACCGATCATCCCAGGCGTGGGATATACGTTCGTGTGGACCTGTGCGGGCGCTGTGGTGGTGGGTGGCGCTACTGCCACGCCGACCATCACTTTTAACGCGCCAGGCACCTACCGCGTAAGCTGTGCGGTGACCGCCGACTATGGCGGCGGCAACACCGCTACGTTCACCGGGCACCGGCGGGCGTTCATATTCGACGATGACAACATGCCCCGTGTCGAGTTTACGTTAGACAATTGCTCCGGTGATTGGCGCTCCGGTGGCTGGTCTTTCCGGGTGACGATGTATGACGAGGCTGGTTTGTACGATCCCGCTACCGTGACGGGCATCAGGGACCGCACGCTGGTCGTGCTGTTCGCGCGAGACTGGTATGGTGATACGGAGGTGAGCCTTGGCCCTATCCAGACAGGCGCAACTACCATTCGAGGCAACGTCATCGCTTCCGGCTGGATTGTGGGCGAGAGCGTGACGATGAACTGGCAAGCGGGCACGGTGGGATTCGAGGTACAAGGCCCACAGCATTGGCTCGCTCAAATGACCGGCTTCCCCTCTGGCCTGGAGGACACCGACGCGCCAGAAGCACCCGGAGGCGACCCGGTGGACTGGGCGCATTTCAACGACCTGACTGTGGACCGTGGCCTGTGGCACTTCTTACACTGGAGGTCAACAGTAACACGATGCACAGACGTATACTTGACCGGTGACGCCAGGCAGACCGCCTACTTTGACGCCCCGATTGGGACGCTGTGGGAGCAACTACAGCAAACGGCCTGGAATACTATCTTTGCATACCCCTGCTGTGACCGTTACGCGCGGCTATTTATTGAGGTGGATAGTCAGTTACTACCGACCGCCGATCGCGCCGGTATACCCACTGTCATGGCGATCACTCCACAGGACCGGCGCGGCCAGGTGGACATCACACGCCAAACGGTACCACAAACCAGCCTGGTTGATCTGTCCGGCATAGTTTACGCGGACGGCGCGGCGACCGGCCTGTTTAGTCTGGCACACGGGCACGTGTTCAAGCACTACGGCGGCGTCAAAAAGTTTGAGCGTGTGGCGCTGGCAAGTCAAGCACAGTCTAACATCCTGGCCGGCCTGCACATGTCAAGTGACAATAACGAGTATCCGCATGTGGACATCCCCCTGCGTGGCACTAACCGGTGTATTGACATCTGCCCTCGCCAGTATGTGACGTTGAGCATAGGCCCAGGGGACACGGAGCGGGGCATCACCTGGACAGACAAGAAGCTGGTGCCGACCCAGGTAAGGTTTCAGATGCGCGAAGGTATGATGCTGGCCGGCATTGAGACAGAGGCGTACACCGATGAAGTTGGTAGCACAGACGGCGACATACCACCAATTCCTCCACCGCCTCCATCACCACCTCCGCCACCGCCTCCACCTGGGCCATTACCCCTGCCCCTGCCAGAGATTCCGGGGGACACGTTCATCTGGTGCCGCACGCACATCTTGCGCACGAACGACTTCGACCAGGCCGCGCCTGCCTGGGTTGACATCACTGGCCCGATCCGCACTGTTGGCGCAAATCCGAATTACGGCTATATCGCCTCGTTCCACGTCAACAAGTACGATGGTAAGTCGGCCTGGGCCGTGACCTGTCGAGACAATTTGGACAGTAATGACCTCGACCCGAATATGGGCGTATGGTTCTGCGAGGACGTGATGACTCCGGTTCCGGCGTGGCGGCTGATGCTATCGCAGCAAGCGGCACAAGCGTTTGCCGCACCGGCAAACGCGGCCTGCGGCATCGTCGTATCGAACGGGCAATATCGCTCGCTGGCGATCACCAACGGCGCTATCTATATTGTGGAAGCCAAAGACCCGGGCGCGGGCAACCGTGGCGTTAGCATCGTGCTGGTATCGGGCGACAATGGTTCGAGTTGGGCCTGGTCGCCCATCCATAGTGGCTTGTGGAACTTTGCTTCCGCGTGCCACATCTGCCCTGCCGGATCGGCCCATCCCGGCGCGGTCATCATTGGAGAGATGACTTATGCGCCTCAGTTCGACTACAAGCCGTGTCATGCCATCGTACAGGACGATGCGGTGGTCGTGAGCATTGCACAAATAACCTACGACCATACCGGCTGGTGCAACGACCAGGCCAACTACTGGTATCCGTGTCCCTACCCGGCGACTGGTTGCGCGACGTTCATCACCGCACACCGGGGCAATCGCAGCGTGGCCCGGTATGGCGGGTTGCTGTATGGCGTGACAGAGGCCGGGCCGGCGGGACAGGCGGGCGTTCTGTACCGCCTCCCCTACCTGGGATTTGGTTCACAGCCGATAGACCAGGGATTGACTGAAAACTTTAGCTATGTGCCGGTGGTTGCCAGTCCGTTTGCCATGTACTACTGCCGGGGCCTGGATGCTGCCACATTCGGCACGTATGCTAACGAACTGACACAGAACGGCCTGACGCTCTTGCAATCGCCGACCATCTTCGGAGTCGACGGCGTGGGCTATAATCCCGGGCAGATCGGCTACGCTATGCCCTGGAGCCGTGAGACGAGCGACGGCTTGATAGTGGTGCGCAAGGATCACATCTCCCTCGGCGCACTACAACCAAACAAAGCCATCGTGGGCTGGTGGACGGCGGCGGGGGGATTCGTGGACAAAACCGGCAATGCACACGTGATACTAGGCGCGAACGGTTGGAGCGGTACGGGCATACGCGGTACACCCGGTGCGGCCAACTTCTCGTATAGACCAGACAACGTTGGCGCGGAGGCATTCGGCTAATGACCAGGCCGACACTAAGGCCCGACCGGTTGCTACGCGATGAGCTGGAACGCAAGGAACCGAAACGCTTGTCGTGGCCCGCGATGACGGGTGATGTCAATGGCGTGGTGGAAGTTCCGGGCAGACCATACTTTATCTACGTGCGCATCGGCTCAGACGAGATACCGGCAGTGGCGTACAATAATGAGGTGCCAAGCCGTTATAATGTGCCCGTCATCGTCGGCGAGTTGCCCTGGCTGTCAGGTATATTTCAGGTTCTCTCAGAGCGCCCGGTGTGGGCGGGTACTGGCGCGGATGGGGGATGGGTACTGCCACGGGTGCCATATCACCACCAGTTACACGAGTGGGGCAATCCCTTGGGTGGCGACGATGCGGTATTCTCCCACCTGCGACAACTCAACGAGGGTATGTTCAGAGTAGGCAAAGACGACGGCGGTGCGTTCATCGTCAAGGTCACGGGCGGCAACTTTAAGATCGGCAGCAATTATGGCATAGTTACAGAGCAAATAATTGACTTATCTGGCTACCAGCCGACCGGCGTACGGGGCCGCTATGTCCTCATCTATCTGAACAGTAGCGGCGTGGCGCTGGCGACCGCAGGCGCAATCGTGGCGACGGCGGCGGCGTTGGCGCTGAGCGACTGCCCCGTGGCCGGGGCCGATGACTGGGCGCTGGCCGCGGTGAGATTGTACGGGTGGCAGGCGGCGATTGACGACTATGCCGACGTAGAGGATCTGCGGTGGGCACAATTATTCGACAGCGCCGCTGCAATGACACAGTTACTATTACGAGTGGAGCACCATCTTGATTTTGAATTGAGTAGACACATGGTGGAGGGATAACATGAGTGCTGGAAATACGCGCAAACTTGGTGGAGGTACAACGTACTGGCCGAAGGTAGACGACGAAGGCCGACTGCTGACCATCGGCACGCCAGAGGTACAGGCAGACGAGGCTCTGGCCGATAGCGATAAGACACTCACCGTGCCAGCGGATACCTGGTGGGTGATCAAGAGCATTTGGGTGGAATACACCAGCGACGGCAACGCGGGCAACCGCCAGTTGCAGGTGGATATCAGAGACGATGCAGCGGATGTGATATTTCAGATGCGGACGGGGCTCGTACAGGCCGCGACGCTCACACGGTACTATGCGCTATCACCGCACGTGGCCGACCTGGCAGCGTTCAGGGACACCGCGTATCTGATGACGCCATTCCCGGAGTTGACACTGGCAGAGGCTTGGAGTATCCGCATCTTCGACAACGCCGCTATCTCTGTGGCCGGTGACAACATGATCCTACAGGTCATCACCGAGACGAGAACGGTACTGGAGCCGTAAGCAATGGCAGCGACGTATCATCACGCAAGACGCCTATACATCGGCACGACCGCAGAGCGTGCGGCGGTCGTGCTCGACGTAGACGGCATGGGAACCGAATACTGGGACACCGACGTGAGCGCCTTGTACATCTGGGACGGCACGGCCTGGGTATCCGGTTTCGCTGCGCTCCCCCACGACATCCTATCGGCGACACACGGCGACACTACACCGGCGGCTGCTGTGCGTGGCGACCTGATGACGGGCCAGGGCGTGGCGCCTCTGTGGGCGCGGCTACCAATTGGCGCGGCAACATTTATATTGCGTTCTGACGGCGTCGATCCAAGTTGGGTTGATCCGTCTCTACATGTTCCACTACCACCTGTAGCAGAGGGAGACATCATCTATGCTGGTCCGGTCCCATCGTGGACCAGACTTGCACGAGGCGCTGCTGGAACTGTTCTTCAGATGGGGGCATTCCAAATACCAGGGTGGGTGGCGGCGACCAATATACCCGTAGCGCCCGGTGGTGTAGGGCATTGCCTCATCAGTAATGGCGTGCCGGCGTGGGAATCGACGGCCACGCCTGTTTGGACAGGACTGCACACTTTCAATGCCGGCCTCGCCATAGCAGCCGGCCAGGGCATCACCATGCCAGACGCGGGTTGGATTGGCATTGCTGGCAACGAGTTGCTGACCGTCAACGCCGCTGGCAACTTCACGTTCAGCGGCGTAACCTCTGTCGTTGTGCCAGACGGCTGTTGGGTAGGGGCCGACGCTGCCTGCTCGTGGATGTACGATCTCACCCAGGGCTTCGTGACAACACTGGACAAAGTTGCCGTCGGATTGAGAAGCCCACTGGCCCCATTTCACGTGTATGACACGGCTGCTGCACACGAAGTATTTATTGAGAAGATGCAAAACACTGCTGGGTGGGGGCCGACCATCACCTACCGCCGCAGGCGCGTGGCGGGCAACGTGGCTAACGGCGACTATCTGGGCGGCTTCGAGTATCAGGGCTATCACACCGGTGCCTATGTGATGGGCGCCATGATAAAAGTCGAAGTAGACGGTGCGCCGGGTGCGGGTAGCATGCCAAGTCGGATGATTCTCGGGACTAGCGACGGCACATTTGCCTGGGCTACTGAGCGCGTGCGGATCGACAATGTTGGACATGTTGGCATTAATACATTAGGAGCAATAGCAGCATCTGCCATACTTGAACTCAGTTCAACAACAGGCGCATTATTGCTGACACGGATGACCACGGCGCAACGCAATGCGCTGGCCCCGGTAGACGGGATGGTTATCTACAACACGACCACAGGCGTACTTGAGGCACGCGAAGGTGGCGCGTGGGTGAATCTATAGAGTAGGAGGTCTGTGATGAGGGACATATCTGTGGAAGTTCAAATTCAGATAATCCAGGCGAAAATCCAGCTTTGGCTCAACACCGAATACGATGCGCAACTGGACGCCGAGATAGCGCTCGACATCCTCACGATTCTGGAGGCCGCTGCTGACCCCAGGAACCAAGCCCAAGTAGCAAATACTGAACAGATGAAGATACAGGCGGTACAACGGATGAAAAACGCCAAGCGGGCTATCGTGGTATTGGAGCGAAAGTTGAGCGAATTGGAGGACAACAGTGGACAAGGTCGCGGCGATTGACGGCACATACCCGGTGACCATCGAGATCGAGAGCGACGGCACGAGTTACCGCATCACCATTCCAGCCGGCGTGATGCAGGTCGAGCGCACAGGCCGGTGGAAGCCGGAGGAACCGCTACCACCGCAGAAGCCGCCGCTGTTTCTGCAATGTGACGAACGCTGGAGGAATCAAATCTATGCGCCAGGTGGGCGGCTGACATTCTGCCAGGCTGGGTGCCTGGTTACCTGCGTGGCATCGCTGGCGGCCTGGGCGGGCATGGTTACCGACCCACCCTCCACGGCGGCGGCACTGGGGCGGGATGGCGCTTTCGCGGGCGACCTGCTACAGCACCCGGATCGTGTCACCAGGTCACACAACCGGCTGGTGTGGCACGGGGCAGACGATCCGGTGTTCTGGTCGCCGCTGTACGAAAAGCAGGAAACGAGCCTGGTCCACTGGCGCGATAGACCGGCTGACCTGGTGCTGTTGCGCATGTTGTTGCGAAAGCACCCGGTCGTGCTGGAGGTAGACTACAAGCCGAAAACACCAAAAGTTGACCAGCATTTCGTTTTGAGCCACGAATATGTCGCCGACGCCAGCGGTGGCCTGAATGACGATCTGTTGATCATGGATCCGATGGCGGGACATACCAGCATCCTTTCATATTTTGAGCCGTCTTGGCTTGACTGGTGCCAGCGTAAAAAGGTCACCAAAGTCCAGCGTACCATTTTGGGCGCGAGGGTGTGGAAGATTGCGTAGCGTACCAATCCAGCGCCCGTATATCTGCGCGAGAGCGCTCCGGCGGCAATCGTCCGAGGATGTCCGCCAGTGCGTACAACTCTGGCGGTATTTCCACTTCAGACATTGGCAGCGGCGCACCTGCTAGTACATGCAAACATACACCATCAATCGTCACGCTGCGACCTATCCACCATTGACCATGTGCTTTGTGGAGGCCAGACTTGTCTTGCCATTCCCCCTCACCGGTTGCCCGCACGAGTCGCCGATAACGCGCGGTTGCGCTGCGTTGGTCGGGCACGAGTTCAAGTACGTGCACACGCTCACGGAATCCCTCCGGGGTGGCGTCCCAGGCTTCCGGCGTCATCGTGCCATAGCCCTGACCGACGATGCGCACGACCCGATACCATCTATCTGTCATTTCCATTTCCTCCGTGCAAGCAGGTTTAGCAACCACGGCCAGCGCCCGCGCCGTAACTGCTCGGCGATTTCCAGCAGTAGCAATGTGCCGAGCGCGGAAGATACCGCGATCGTCGCCAAGAATACCACTACATCAAGCGTGGTCATCATGATTCACCCTCCACCACTGCCAGGCCACGCAGGCCAGTGGTACGCCAACTACCAGCAGAAGCCATAGAATGTAGCGCAGCATTGCCCTTATCCTCCATTATGTCAACTTAATCGTTCGTTCGTCGCCCGTTCGTTCGCGTAGACGCTCAAAACGAACGCCCACGCACACCAAACGCTAGGGTGGGGAACTATTCCCCGATAACCTGCCACAAATCTGCTGCCCGCGCCGGGTGAGGCTGAGCCCCTGCTGCGGTGCATTGGGGTTATTCCACACGATCCAACCCCACTCCAGCAATGTGTTACGGAAATCGTGGAACTCATTACGTCCGGTAAGCGGCTTGCCGCTGCCTGACATTTTCGATTCTGCGATGCCGTCCTTGACCGCGATCTCTGCCAGGCGCTTGAGCACATTCGGGTGCATCGGGAGCGTGGCCTTGTCGTAGCTGCCGTTATCGCCAAGCGATACCTTGACGACCGTCTCGTGGCGCTCGATCACTTGTTCAGGCGCTGCCTCCATCTCCTCTGGCAAGTCCTGCGTCTCTTTCGACCAGGGCGTCAACGGCCTGGTGCGGGCGATTGCCTGGCGTGGCGCGGGATAGTTCGGATCGAAAATCTCTGTGAGAATGCGCCAGTATGCCGCCGCGCCGGCGAGTAGCCAGGGCAGCGCGTAGGGAATGAGCGCATACTTTGGCGATGCAATCACAAACTGCCACAGCACAGGGCCGAGCCAGTTTCCGATTGCCACGCCAGCGGCGGCCAGCGCCGAGCCAAGCAGAAGCGCGATTACGCCGTCCCAGTGGCCGAGCCACCACGCAGCCACGGCCAACGCCATGCCAACCGTGCCGCCGATAATAGCCACGGCCTGCGGCCCGACGATGACCAGGCCGGCGCCGACGATGGATAGCATCACGTCGCCGATGATAGCAAGCGTGATAGCCTGGCGCAGGACGAGCCAGAGTTCTGTCTTCTCGGTGGTGGTCTTTTTCTCATATTGGCCTGGTTGCGATACCAGACCGGCGGTAGGGCCGGCGTGATTTTCGCTCATTGTGCTACCTCATATTTGATGAACCAATGCTCAGGAACCCCGCACGCACAAGGAACATCCACCAGCGGTACGTCATCTGTGGTTTTGTAGGCGACCGATTCGCCGCACGGCAATTCAATCGACAGGAAATTGTCTCCAGTATCCAATCCCGCGGCTTGGCTCTCTCGCTGAATCCAAGTGGCCCATGCGCGGACGAAATCTGCGCGGCTGATTCGGGCGGGTATACTAAAGTGTAGGCCGACTATCATTGCGCTACCTCCTGCGGCTCCTTTCCATTCGGTGCAAAGCCTTGCGCCGTCTTGCGCAAGTACCCGCCAGTGATTGCGCGTTGCCTGGCGCGGCTTGCGGTAGTTTCACTGCCGATCAATTCATTATCCTGCAAGTCGCGCAAGGTTGCATTTTCATTTGCGCTGTAGATTGCAACCACGCGCTCAATTTGCGCAAGCTGGCGGTCGCTGAGCACTGAGATCGGGAGAGCTGGCGCAAGTTGCACGGCCTCGATTGCAGGTTGCGCTACTTCTTCCGTATCCTCCGCTTCTTCCTTTTCCTCGATGCGACCAGCTCGCAGGCTTTGCACGTATCCTGCGAAGGCCAGCGACAGCGGGATAAATCCTGCGGTGATGGGTGCGACCCAGCGTGTAGCGTTCCCCTCGACCGGTAACATGACGATGAGCAATTGCCGCCACCCAAACAGCCAGCTATATCCAATCATCACACCCTCGGCACCCAAGATCACGCGCGAAAGCTGGAGCTTGCGCTTGCCGCCGCTTTCGTTCCGGCGCGTCTGGAGTAAGCGACCGTACCAGTACATGAGCGTCATGCCAGCTATGTCCGAGACTGTGTTCAGGACATAACCCAGCCAGGGCGCGGCGGGCGGCATCCACTTTGTCATGTATGCGCCGTCAATGCCGGACGAAGCCAGACATAAGCCGACTGCGACTAGCCAGAGTGAGTTATCGAGCAGCCAAGCAATCATGCATATTCCTCCTTCTTTAACAGCACGTCGCACACTCGTAAGGAGGCGAAAGGCGGACCTTCTTCTCCTCGATCTCCTGTGCACGCTCGCGCGACACGACCTCCTCTGCCTGTTCACGCTCAATTATTCGTGCCTGTTCGAGTAGCGCATAGCGAATAGCTGCGGCGTCGGTGTAAGTGCCGATGCGATGCTGGATTATTTCCGATGCTCGCATGTGGTCGCCGCCAAGGATAACTGGTACTTTGTGCTTCATATTATGCCACCTCCAGGTATGCGTCAGTATACCACAGATGCACAGCGGTGTCAATAGCTTAGATGGCCTGGGAGCGTGTTTTAGAACACACGTGCTGAATTTCTAGGAATTTCTTCACCCAATATTTACCTATAGCTGCTATAATATATACAGATCAGACAAATAGAGGGAGGCAAGCGAGATGAAATGGAACGGGGTAGCACGAGGCAAGCCATATAGCGAGAGCGAGGACGGAGAGATTAGCTACGATATTCGGGACAAGCGCAACGGCAAGTTCTACATCGAGGCCAGTCTGGCGGGCGGGGCAGAACATCGGCTCCCCTACCAAGATTTTCCCACCGCCGAGGCCGCGATGGCCTGGGTAGAGGAATACGAGGCCAAGCGGCAGGCCAGCTTCTTGCACATAGCTGACGAAAAGCCAATTCAATTTTAAGTAATAAGTAGGGAGCGACCACCCAGATCACCCCTCACAATCACACAGGAGGTACGAACATGGCAAGCAACACCACAATCCAGCACGGATTTGCAATTTCCTGCCACGATGGGTTATGGGTAGCCAACACCGTCAAAGCTGGCGGTAAGTGGCGGTTGGTATTGGGCGTCAAAGAGGAACAAATGATGTATCCGACACGTGAGGCCGCACAGTTGGAGCTGGACTATATGGCCCCGGGTGAAGAAGGATATGAGATCAAGGAAATCGCCTAATGTTACACTGGTACGACTATCCCTCTCTGCTCGGCATACTGCTGGCGGTGACGCTCCCCGCGCTGCCCCGGCAGTATGCCCCGCTGGCAGTGGCCGTGGCGCTCCATCTGCTGCTGGATTTTACGCTCCAATCGGAATGGGCCACCACCAAGGCCAGCGACAACCGCGCGCTGCTGGGGCACAGCCTCGTGGCCGGATTCCTGCCGTTGGCCGGTCTGGGCCTGGCGGCGGGCGATCCCGGCCTGGCGCTGATCGGCGGCCTGGTGGGATTCGTGGCGCACCTGGCTTTCGACAGCCGGGACAAGTTCGGGCTGCCGATGTGGCCGGGGCTGGTGGTGGACCAGGTGGCGCATTTGGTGGTGATCGTGATAGTATTTGCGTTTGCACAGTAGAACAGGCGTGCTAATTTTCGCACGGAACTTGCATACAAACGCACGGAAAAACCATATACATTATGGTATAGTGTGTGGTATACTAGAGTCAAATCAGAGGAGGTAAGCGAGATGACCAAGAAAATCGAAGTTCCATCAATTGACTTTAGCAGCACATTTGACACCTTTTTCAGTCCGAGCGAGAAAGTGGTTGACGGCACAGTCGTCAGGGTAGTCAAAGGCGAACTAACGACCGTCACCGTGGATGCCGAAGCACGACAGGCCGCAGAGGCTGCCCGCCAGGCAGAAACAGACGCCCGCAACGCGAAGACAGAAGCATACCACGCGGCAGAGGCGTGGTACTACAGCGAGGAGTAAGCGAGATGACCCAGCACTATCAAAATTTCCGCCTAGACGAACAGATCAACGCCGACATCCTGGCAATGGCCGAGCACGTCGGCAAGCCCGGCAACCGAACAGCTGGACTTTACGCGATCCTCGCAGAGTGGCGCAGGCTTAAGGCCATCGACCAGGCCAGGTATGCCGCACAGATCGCCCGGCATGAGGAGTACCTGGACGCGATGGACCGGCACGACAAAGCGACGGCGTGAGTTTCCGCCGTCCCTGGCTGAATCGCAAGCTGCATTTTGCGGGGCAGCCAGGGGCGACTGAGACCCCACATAGAGAAGGAGGAGAAGATGCACACAACCAAATTGTCGAAAGAAGATGTCGAGGCCCTGGGCCTCGATGCTTCTAAGAACTGGTGGGCGTGGTGGAATCTCAAAACTGCCCGCCAGGTGGATGACGCACATGGGGTTAGCGTCAGAAGCCATCCCATCGGGGCGTGGTTTGGGGAGGAGCTCCTCAGCGACTTCCAAATCACGACCGAGAGATTTATCCCGGTGGAGGTATACGAGGTATAGCCTATTAGCCACGCGGGGCAGCCAGGGGCGACTGAGACCCCAAGTAGAAGGAGATAAGAGAGATGCCAAGGGATATCGTAATATTCGAGAGGGATGAGCGATTCACGGATAGCGGAGAGCCTGAGCTGGATTTCCGCTTGGTGCGGGGGGCGCTCCCCGCAGGCTCATCGCCGCTGGCAATCGCCAACCATCACGGATTTGTGGTGGAGTGCGGGCAGTGGTTCGGTGATGGTCAGATAGCTGCTTTTGCTGAGGAGCAGAGCGGTTATCGGGCGGCCAGGGTCGCCACGGTGCACATTGAGGCGGCGATGGAGAGGCTGGCCGACCCGATGGCACCCGACTACGACGCGCTGGCGGCCGAGGAGCCGACCAGCCAGAATAAGGACAGCCGCGATGCGGCGGAGGTGGCGGGATGAGACGCACGAGGGCTTGGTGGGCGTCACTTAATCGCCGAGAACGTGTGGAACTGGT
>Ga0114919_10003498_pt1 | contig 12671 bp, 6 predicted proteins | sample BlataG_FD_88682 | JGI IMG/M metagenome (GOLD analysis project Ga0114919, IMG submission 88682) | Deep subsurface microbial communities from Black Sea to uncover new lineages of life (NeLLi) - Black_00105 metaG | ecosystem: Environmental > Aquatic > Marine > Oceanic > Sediment | place: Atlantic... | reverse complement strand
TCGCGGTGGCTGTCCCACCAGTCATACCCGAGCTCACGCACCTGGAACTGGGCTGTGCCTTCTGCGAACCACATCGGAACGTGTGTTCCGATCACGGGCCAGGAGATGATCTGATTGGGATAGCCGTACAGCACGTCCGGTCGTTTCTCCCGTTCATAGTTGAAAACCTGGAAGTAAACCTGCGGCAGCCAGCGTGGACCCTTGCGAGCCGCCCCAAGCTGGATCATGTGGGTGAATTCATGGGTCACCACGTTATACAGCCAGGGGTGCTGCCCGCGCAGTTCGAAGTCGAGCGGCGTCGCCCAGATTTCTATCTTCTGCTCGTAGTAATATGCTAAGCCGTTCGCATAATCGTCGTGATCGCGCACGATCCAGTGAACCTTGCCATCCGGCTCATAATCGTACAATTCAGTTATCGGCTTGTAAACCAGCTCCGATATACCGCCGATCTCACGCGCTGTTCTCTCCGCCCCGTCATGGAAATGGACGACAAAATGTTCGGTCTCAAACGTATGCCAGTCCAGTTCAGGGTGATTGTACTGTGCCTGCTGTGCGTTGAGGCTGCGTGTGCTCAACCAGGTCAGACAGAGCATGATGATTGCTAAAGTGACGAATATGTTGTTTCTCGGTCTCACTGGATGATTCTATTTCACCACCGCAACTTTAATCAGCCTGGTTTCGCTGAGACCGTTCCCCTCAGCCTTGACAACCGCCACGTATATTCCCCTGGCGATGTTGGACAGGTTCCAGTATATCTCATGATGCTGCCCAGCCGCCCGGTCGGGTTGATGGAAGTAAGCTACCCTTTCACCGAGAATATCGTACACGTCCAGATCCACAGTCGCCCGGTGGTTGAGAAAGTAACGGAAATTTGTTTCATCCCGTGCCGGGTTGGGCCAGTTGTAACACCGGTCTTCAGGCATCAGTATCGATACGTCTGCCGGTGTGAAGGGTTCGGCAGATTTCCAGATTGCGTTTGAATGGTCGTTGTCCCGGTACCGTTGACCCCACCAGACCTCAGCGCCCTCTCCGCTGAAGTCCGGAGTGTAAGCCTCGATGGTTCTGTCGGAAACCATGAGCAGCTCCAACCCGGGCAGGCTGTCCAACTGGCAGAAACGCATGTGTGTCTGATCCCGTGAAACCGGCTCAACAAGGGGAAAACCGGGCAGACAATGACCATCCATCGTAAAGCCGTCGATCCGCCGCTGTTCCTCGACCTCTTCGGTTAATCCGTTCATGTAGGTACGGCAGATGATCTCAAATTCGCTGTCGCCGTTGAGATCGGTGATGTAGCAATCCTGATAACGCGTACTCATGCCCTTGTCAACTGGTGGCTTAAGGGGAAAATTGTCTGCCGGAACCCCGTTGATTTCAATCGCAACGATCTTTTCTCCGTTCGATCCGATCAGTTCATAGCCATTGTCCAGGTCTATATCGGCTGCGCGCGCATATACAGGCGAAAATCCCGGTCTGGCTGGGATGGGTTTGATCCGTCTTATTTCTGTGTCAATGTAGTCAACAGGATCGATAATGACAGTATGGACCCCTTCGCCTCTGGAGTTAAGGACAATCAGGTCCTGTTCTCCGGACGCATCGATGTCCACCAGGATGGGGTCTGTGCCTTCTGTGCGGTCAGTATCCCAATCGAATTCGAAAGAACCGAGATCTTTGAATTCCGAGTCGGAACCATCCCAGAGATACAACTCGTTTTCGGTAACAATTAGGAAACTGTCCGACGATATGGAGCCGTACCTGTGGAGGGAGATCAATTTCCCATCGAGGCTCGGTCGGATCGTTCGGTCGAGCCGGCTGTCATAGGTGCGAATAACAGAGGTCGAATCACGTGGAAATACAGCCAGCAGGACGCTGCCGCCAGCTTCTTCACCACCGAAAGCGAACAGCACACTTTTCCGACGACTGAGTGGACCTTCCCAGTGATCGACCGTTTCAAATTTGAATTCACTCCCATTCGACAGAAGTACGTGCATATGGACAGAAGCCGAACTGCCGTGCGCGAACCAGATGATCTCCTCCAGACCGTCGCCGTCCAGGTCCCTCACTGCCGGTTCGCTGCAGTGCCAGCCATCGTAGTCGATGTCAAAGTCGATACTCTGAATTATCGAGCCGTCGCCATCATAGATAATTACCGTCCTGTTGCCGATAAGCGCAAACTCATCATCGGCTGCATCGTTGTCGAAGTTGCCGACTGCGACCGGAACCGCTCCCAGGTCATGTTCGATGGGACTGGCGAAATAGGCGCCTGATCGTGAATACGAGAAGGTCATTCCCGTACCTTTGCGGGAGAATTTGTCAATGATAATACCGGTCCAGGCGCCTGAATTCGCTCTGCTGTTCGGGTAGCTTCTATGGCTGAAGCTGACATTATCGCGGTGGTTGGCATCAAGATGAGCGGGGTTTTTCAAGTACCAAGCATCATCGCAGATACCGTAATCGGTACCGTAGCCGGGCGTCAGGAAGGGGTAGTCCCGACCGATATCCTGCGCACCGTCACATTCTTCAAGGTCGAGCCCCCGACGATTGTCCTCGCTGTTGAAACGACCGTCATCCAGCAGAGGCGCCAGGGTTTCATCGACATGCCAGATTAAAATGCCGGAACCCGGTGAATCAAAGTCGAGATTGTCGATGTACACAGGCACGCGGAAGCCGGGATCGCATTCAACGCTGTAATCCTCCCTGTAGACCATTCGGCGTTCCTCACGGTCGAACGCCACCGCTACGGAATCTCTGTTGCTGCGCGATTGACAGTAGCGGCATTCCAGCAGGAAGTATTCATGCGCTGTGATGCGAACGATCCTCGCCTCAAGGGAGTCCGGTCCGGCAGTGCCGAAAGCAGCGATGGGAATAGAGTCGCGCGGTGCGATCACCGGGGGGGTCAGCCATCCCATGAAGCTGCGCGACCATGCATCTATCGGTCCCGGGATGGAACCATAAAAGTTACCGAACCCCCTGTCCATCATGCTCCACTTGCCGACCACCGGAGAGCCGTCGTCGCGGTCGTACAGCGCCGGCAGCCCCAGGTAATGTCCGAAGAGGAATACCAGCACGCCTGCCATCGAGATCTGAACGCCGCCGTGTGTCTCTGTTTCGGGGAGTATCAATCCCTCCGAAATGGTTATTCTCGCGCCGTGGTCATCGACCGGGATACCGTTTTGAAAATCAGGGAGCAGCTTAAAATCCTCTTTTACCATCAGGGCTGAAGGGATGTCATGAGGCGTTTCGCTGAAGCCGAGGTCGAATTCGGTCCCGGCGCCGGCATGGAAGATTATTACCAGATCGTAGCGAGTCCACCTCACGGCTGTATCCGCATCCGCGGCTCGAATAGCGTCCTTGAACAGGTTCGCCAGCCCGCGGTCGAGCGCCAGCGAATCGATATCGCTGGGATAATTGTAATTATACTGCCACATCTTCTTCGGCAGCTGATAGGCTGCAGTGTTGCCTTCGGGAAATATATCCCATGTTGTCCGGATAGCCCCGTTCGACATCTTCTGCCAGTAGAAATCGTTGAACGACAGGTGGTCGCTGAAATACTGTCCGTCGTGCGGCGGCGGATCGAAATACATCGTGTCGTTATGTCCGTAATCGAAGTTTCCATCACCGGTTGTGGTGGAAAGGGTATCGGGGACAAACTTCACACGGATGGCAAGAATTCGGACAACTCCATGTCGCCGTATCGAGGTTTCCCGCAACGAAATAGTACCAGGCACGCGCGGGCTGACGATCTGCGCCACGGAACAGATATCTGTCCGTGCTGCACAGGGTATATTAAGAAATACCAGCCAGAGTACCGGAGCTATCATCATGCAGGTCTGTACCACGCGCCATGAGCCTGATCTGCAGCCTGGCAGCTTGAGGATGATCCGAACCTCTACAGGGTGATATTCAGCGAAAGCCTGGTGGTGCGATTCTGTACCCGCGTTCCGCCCTGACCGAAGATATAGCTGAAGTCAAACCTGTAGGCGGATATCTGGAAAGAAGCGCCAAATGTATTCGGCTTCAGTTGACCCAACTGGTCGTTCCAGTAACCGTACCGCAACGCCACCAGATCGGAATACCAGTACTCGATCCCCATGTTGTAAATCATGTCGATGAAAACCGGTTCGTCGGTCCAGGCGGTGAAAAGCGCGATGTAAAACGGGTCAGTAGTGGCATCATCATGTTTGCACACCAGCAGCTTGTTCATGTCGTATGCGATGGTGATCTTGTTGTAGCCATCGTTAATCGGTTCCCAGGACAGCCCGAACTTGAGATTGGTCGGGATGGGATCAGCCTGTGCCCTGTCGATATAGGACATTTTGGGTCCCATATTTGCCAGATTGGCGCCGAAAGACAGCTTCTTGTGGAGGAGCGGGTCGGTCATGTGATAGAGAACGCCCAGGTCGACGGCGAAGTCGGTAGCGACACCGCTGCCCTTTTCCTGACCTGCACCACGGTCTGCCAGGTGGCTGTAAATGAACTTGACGTTCAATCCGAGCCCGAAATTCTCCGTCACCGTGGCACCATAGGAGGCAGTCAACGCTGATTCATACGTACTGAAATGACCCAGTACCGTGCCCAGGTCGTCGGTGCGCGGGCTTTCACCAAGGTTTATGAAGACTATATTGAAACCGAAGGTTCCCCAGTCCTCAAGGTAATTGGTGAAGGAAATGAAATCGTAGTAGAGGTCAGGCAGATGGAACTCAGGCAGCCAGTTGGTATGCATCAAGGTCAGCTCGCGCTGCTCGAGAAATGCCAGACCAGCCGGGTTCCACCAGGTAGTGGTGGCATCATCAGCTACTGCGACGAATGCTTCACCCATGCCGCCGGGTCTTGCACCGGGAGCTATCAGCAGGAAGATGCCGGTCGCTTCAGCCACACCTGCTGCCGCGCTGCTGAATGAGCCGGCGACTAACAGCAGCACGACAAGAATAATGAGATTTCTGCGAAGCATAACCCTCTCGTAATTTATTTGATGGATTTTATATAATTCTTTTAATCTTTCAAAGGTAATCCAAACATTGTCAACCCACAACGGTTATTGACAAAAATGGATGCATATATGAAATATCATACATTTTTTCAACTTTTCAACGCATAACGGCTATTCGTCCAAGACCTTCAGAGCTGTTACCGTTCTCATCCCAGGCGATTACCTTGTAAAGGTAAACACCGTTTCCTACAAGGCGTCCGTCATCATCGCGACCGTTCCAGAAGATGTCACGATTGTATGATTTATCTGACGAGCTATTCTCTTTCCAGATCATTCGGCCGTTCACGGTGAATATCTTAATCTCGTAATCGTATATTTCATACCGCTCTTTATAAGGCGAATTAGATGTAACCATGAACGTCAGATTGGTAACATCATCTCCGCGTCGCAGCGGATTGGGCCAGTTCAGCACCCTGTGGATCCTGAAGCCTCCCGCCTCATCGGTCACATCGACTTCCAGGCTCGCAATCGCCGGGTTGTTGAAGCTGTCCCATGCCTGTATTTCAATTGTATGTATGCCCGGATCAAGGGGACCAACGCGCTTGATCAGGCTTCCCTCCCGGTAGCTGTCAAGGTTATATTCAAAGTAGTCGGTCAGATCAACCGGTCTGCTGTCGTCGATGGTGACATTTATGCCATGTCCCAAAGCACCGGTAAGGTTCAAACCGGACTCATCAGCCAGGTCGACGATCAGCAACGGTTCAGGTCCCACGATATCGCAGGGACGGAAAGCCCGGCTCCCCAGAAAAATGTCTATCTCCGGAGGTTCGTTGTCAATCGCATCGCTGACAAGATCCGCAAACGCAACCGTATCCTTAACTGTTACACCGTCGGTCTCATCGTTATAGAAGTATGCTATAACCCTGCCGTATTCGCCGCCGAGCGTAACATCGCGAGGCACGATGAATTGTCCGCTGAACTCGCCATCATTCAGGCTGTAACGTCCCCTGAAGATCGTCGGACCGCTCCGGTAGTAGTTGCGGGTCGGGTGCTCCTGGAAAACCCTTGTGTCCTGAACCTGAAGGTTGACCAGACCGGAAAATGTATGATCGATCCGTATGGTGGTGTCGTTGTCTCCTTGTATATCGTTCACCTGTCCTGTCACCTCGGAAATCTCCAGCGGTATCAACGGAAAAGGGGCAAGTGAAGTGATTTTGCCCTTCCGCCGCGGCGTACCTAAATGCATGGTCGGGTCGCCGAGCAGATGATAGGAAGGTGTGTTTGTTCTGGTGATGTATCTCCACTTGGCATGCATAAGTGCGCCTCCGAGCGTCATCGGGTCCGGTTCAAGATCGCTGCCCAGGAACAGGAATGTAAAGAAATTCACCGCCAGGCGTGAGTTGGAGAGGCTGCCTGTCAGCCTGGTTGAAGCGATTATACCGATGGCGCCTCGTTCAGGCAGTGCAAGTAGCTGCTCAGGGAAGCTCTGCGACGATGGATCATCCCAGAAAGCCCAGTCGCAAGTGAAAGCAACATACACCGGCAGCCGTCGAGACGGCTCGATCCGCGGCAGGTCGCGCGATAACACGAAAACATGCTCGTGAGCCCAGAGAGTGTGATTCCCGTGTCCCATGAAGTTGATCAGGATCGTCCCGTTGTTTATGCTGTTCAACAGATCGTCTGCAGCCAGCAGTTTCACCCGCCCCATCTGACATTCATACTCGGTCAGGTAGATTTTAACCCGGTCGAAGTGGTCAGGGATAATGTCACTGAGATCTTCGTTGTATTCGACATGTTCGAACTCGCCGCTCCATTTATCGCCGAATTCGTCATCGGCGACCAGGGTAACACGGTTGCGCCACGGACCGAATTCCGGTTCCTCTATATAAGAGATGATTTTTTCGACAATGTTACTCATCTCCGCAGCGTTAACACCGGTCAGTCGTCCATGCGCCATTTCGGGCAGCGGCGGGTGAAGACTGTCTTCGGTGATGGAAGTAAAATCTACAAACCAGTCGTCCGAACACAGGACGTCGTATTCATTCGGCGGCAGGAAATTCTCGGATGCCGGTCGGTCGATATCCCGGTAGTTGTAATCGCCGTCACCGCAGAGGACAACGAAGTCGGGGGGATCAGGTGTATCGTCGACGCTTGATTTCCCCCAGTTGTCCTTGGCGTACATGAGCAGGTTGCGGATTGCGGTCGGGTCGCGCAGTCCCCCGGAAAAGTGGGAGTATATCTCTGACAGGCGCACGCGACCGGCTCGCAGCGAGGGTTTCCGATTCGCATAATATCCGAGCAGCGGTTCAACTGCATCCCAGAATCCGTCCGGTGTTATCAACAGAACATCAGCGCGGTTCCGGAAAGAGAAAAGATCATTAAAATCCTTATCAGGCGGGAAGTATTCCACGAACGGTGACGTTATCGATTTGAAGTCGGCGGGAGTGACCAGGATGTAACGCCCGGTTTCTCCACTCTGGATAATGGTGAAGGACGAACCGCGCTCAAGTCCGACATGACCGTGATCGGTGACGTCGAAAATCCATGGATCATCGAGGGTTGATATTTCATACTTGACTATTCCGTCGAACTCAACTCCCTCGAAAGAAACTGCCTGGTCAAGTTGCGCATGGTAAGTAACTTCGAACCAGTCAAAGTGAGCCTGCGAAAGCGGGGTAACCTGTTCGAAAAGCAGGTTGTTGACGTTGCCGCGCAATTGCGACCGTATATCACCGGAAACAGGATAACCGAACAGGAAGTTAGGACCTTTGGGTCCTTCAGGTTCAAATGTATCAATATGAACACCGTTCAAGCTGATAGTGATACTCGGTGAACCGAATGATTTTACTATTCTGACTTTAAGAACAACAGGAAGATTGAGAACGGGATGCTGAAGATTGAAACCGTATGAGATACGCGACGGTCCATCAAAGTTATGCCCGTACCATTCGATTCCCGAATTCTTGAAGCTGCCGATGTTATAGATATATCCCTCCGGCTCGTAGTAGTAGTGTGCGATACCGGTTCCGGATACGGTTTCGGGTCGTGCATTCACGCCGAAGCTTTCCATTCGCCGTCCGCCGCCGCTCGGGTCGATATAGAGCCAGTAGTGATTGACTGTCGAGTAGTGGTTAACGGCAAAACGCCAGACATTATCGGAGTGCCGAACCCGTCCGCCGGCACCACGACCATGGAACAGCAGCCAGTCGCCTGGTCCGAATACATTGTCCCCGCCATCGTTCATGTAAACAGCGCACTCCTCGATGCCCAGAACCGCTACCGCACCGGGATCACGCGGCAGTTCAGCGCCGCCGTTTCCGTAAATCCTGATCAAGGAAGACGTTACCCCGCCCTGTGGAAGTTCAACACCGGCATCGACCAGATCATCGAACGTAAGGCGATAGATGCCTTCTTCGCTCACCTGGAAGCGGTATGTGAAGCTGCTCTGCGGCTCCCATAGCGGTTCCGTGAAATGAGATGTGGTATAATTCCCCCAGCCGGCAGCCTGTTCAGCGTTGACCACAATCGACTTGACCAATCCGCTGATTCGTGCAGGACGAAGTCCTTCAACCGAACGGTAAGTACCGAAATCGACATGAAAGACTATCCTGTCCGCAAGTTCGACTTCAGCCGGATTTCGACTGATTCTCGCAGGACAGATCGGTATGCGGAGGACTTTCAATCCGCACAGCGAGCGCGTTTCAACCGAACCGATAGTTTCACTCTGTCTTAATAAGGGAAAACTCGTGATATTGGCAGCCTTTTTATCGCTCCCTCTGAAGATTGGCAGGGATCCCTTCCAGGCTCGACCTGATTCGCGTGACAGTAGTCTCACGTGAGGCTTCGAGTCCGGAGGAACCGCAACCGCGGCGATATAGATCGGCAGCTCTGGTCTGCCTGGCGCGGAGATGTTGTCGCCTTCACGGAGCGAAAGTTGAATTATACCATTATCTACGGCAACGGGCTGTGACAGTTCGGGGAGGTATTCCACAGTGACGCCGGTGTTATCCGTGGAGATTACTCGTATCCGGCTGTCGGCTGTCCTAACGAAACAGAATACCATCGTCAAAACAACAGTCATAGCCGTGCTGAGAAGGCAAAATCTATTATTTATCATCAGTACAATAGATTGATTCTTGTACGGGATAACAGGATTGACCGGATAAAAATCCTGTTTATCCTGTTATCCTGTCTTCTGGTATTAAAGAAAAATCCGGACAAGCGCCCGGATCAAACAGAGTGATGGGTCAACTGGTCAACTACTTTACAAGATTATGATTGTCCAGAAAACCCTAACAACTTATGTGGCAGCAATCCTCCGAAAGGAATTTGGGGTGTGTCATGGTAAGTAAAGGCAACCTTACTTACACAAATAGGAAGTTACACTCGTTTTTTCCCGTTGTCAAGTGTTAAAACGATTCTGCCTCATCAATTAGCATATTTGGTATATCGTCTTCAATCTTGTAGACGAGTCGACATTTGTGACACCGCAGTAAGTCCTTTTCGGCGTCATATTCCAGCTCACCCTTGCATTTAGGGCATGCCAGGATTTCAAGTAGCTGTTTATTCAGCATTTTGTTTCCTTAGTTAATGGATATAGCTTTATATCGTCATGCACTGGAAAATAGCAATATATCTCCCCCCCTACGTAAGTAGGGGGGGATAAAGGGGGGGTATTTTCATGTTGTGTTGTGCGACCAAGTGAATATGCAAATAAATATAATGAATCGTATAAACACATTCTAAATCACCACAGCAAAGCCGGGATTGGGAAAAGATGTTACTGTTTCTTTTACAGCTTTGCCCCTTTCATCATCTTCTGCACCGCCTTACCGATAGCCTTTTCGGTTGCGACGCCGACCGTTGTCCTGTCGAACGCCAGGTCGCCGCGTGGTGTGAACTCGAACAGGAAGCTGTTGGCGCGCACCTTCGCCTTGCCCTTGCCTTTGCCGGAAAAGGTCTTGCCCGCCTTCAAATCCATCAGTACTACTTCCAGCTTGATGATGGTTGTAACGGTTTTTGAATGAAACCCGCCGCCTGAGAAACCGGATTGTGCGACGCCGTAATAATAGATACGTCCATAAGCAATGTATCGGGCATCGTAGTTTTCAGCTTCCGATCGCGCCATGGCTTCGGGGTCACCATCTGCTCCCATGGTCCAGAGAGAATCGGAGAAGTCCCGTATCTTCTGCCGGATTTCATCCTTTTCTTCAAGGAGTCGGAACTTGCCTGTGTTCGACAGCTCCTGGCTCAGTAACGCCCGCACTCCCATGCCGATGCGAGCATCCCGCCAGGAGGTATCCTCCACCTCGTTGGTGAAGCCGATGACGTAAAGCGTGTTGTTTTCCTGATCCTGTTCCTGCGCCAGGCATAATATGGAACTCAGCAGGAGTATATTGAGCAGCAGGAGAACTGTTATATGAAAACGATGGTTCATAAAGGATATCAAGATTTAAGAACAGAAGATACGTATATTTCCCCCATTTGGCAACAGGTTCTGACGGCGGGGTAAATCAACTTGCATATTCGGGATAAAATGGTTTTATTGAAATTCGTCGCCGCGATAAACCCTCAGCGGTTGACCGTTATATCTGGCAGGACAGACATTCCCCAGCTTTCGCTGGGGCAGGCTCTGTCTGTCACCTTATTTGAATATTGCTATCAGCCCGCCGTGGCTGACAGCAGTCTGCTTATTATCCCTCGAGTAAGCTTACAGAAAATGGAGAACAGATCAATTGCCTCACAGTTCCGACCGTCCCATCGGCGTATTTGACTCCGGCATAGGCGGACTGACCGTCGCATCGGCTCTGCGGAAGCGCGTTCCAGGCGAGGAAATAATCTACCTCGGCGATACTGCCCGTGTGCCCTACGGAACGAAATCCGAACGCGCTGTCAACCTTTATGCTCTTGAGTGCGCACTTTTCCTCCTCAATCGAGGCGTAAAGCTGATAGTTGTGGCATGCAATACCGCTTCTGCAGTGGCTCTTCCCAGGCTGAGAGAGGTTCTGCGAGTCCCGCTAATAGATGTTGTCGAACCGGGAGTCAACGCCGCGCTGAAGGCTTCGAAAGGAAGGAAGATTGGAATCATCGGCACACCTTCAACAATCGGTTCCGGTGCATATCAGTACCGTTTGAAGGAGTTGGCGCCGGATGCCGATATTTCCGGCAAATCATGCCCGCTGCTGGTTCCTTTGGCGGAAGAGGGTCGTCTGAGCGGACCGGTGGTTAAGCTGGTGCTTGAAGATTACCTCGGATCCTTCATACGACGCCGAGTGGATACCCTCATCCTCGGCTGCACACACTATCCACTGTTCAAGCCTGTCATCGCAGATGTTATGGGAAGCGAAACAGTCCTGGTGGACTCAGCTCAGGCTGTCGCGGAAGAGGTTGAGGATGTTCTGTTGCGCTTAACATTGCTCAAAACCCATGGTCAGGGTTCGATGAAGTGTTATGTCACCGATGTGCCGAGGCAGTTCAACAGGCTGGGCAGGCTGTTCTTCGGGGAAGGGCTTGGTCGGAGCAGGAGGATTTCAGTCGGATAGGAACTGGATTGGGGTCAGTTATACATAGCGATATATTTATCTGCGTATCTGATGACTCGTCATTCCGGCGAAAGCCGGAATCCAGATTCCATATATACAATAGGTTACGTATTTCTGGATTCCAGCTTGCGCTGGAATGACGAATTCGCAAATACTTTGTAAGCCGCGAAACTTCAGTTATAATAACATTGTCTCTCAATATAATGGCAAACGTGAATGTCTGCCAGCAACCGAGTCCCGATCTATTGTAATATCCTGTTCAGCTTCGCCACCAGGCTTGCCAGTCGATACGGTTTCTGTATGAATCCTGCCAGCTTCTTCCCCTCGAAATAAGACGTGGCTTCCTGTTCGCTGTAACCACTGGTCAGAATTATGCGGGCTTTTTTGTCAATCCCCATGATTTCCCTGTAGGCTTCTTCTCCGCTCATGTTGGGCATTAACAGATCGAGCAATACGGCTGTTATTTCTCCGGAATGTTCCCCGAAAACCTCCACCGCCTCCATACCGTCAGTGGCAATCAGTACTTTGAACCCCGATCTCTCCAGTATTTCTTTCGCCAGCATTCTAACCGATTCTTCATCATCTACAACCAGGATGGTTTTTAATGATTTATCCGGTTCAACGATCTCCTCGATCTCCTCTTCCTTCTCCTCGGGTATCGGTTCACTACTTGCTGGAAAGAGAACCGTGAAGGTGGACCCGCGCCATGGTTTGCTTTCCACCCTGATTGCCCCGTGATGACCGCGCATGATCCCCAGAACAGATGCCAGACCTAAACCGCGTCCGGTGAACTTGGTGGTAAAGAAAGGATCAAATATCTTGGTGATCGTTTCTTTATCCATCCCGCAGCCATCGTCAGTTACTTCGATGAAGACATAATCACCCTCGAGGAGTTCATCATTCAAATAGGTTGCCTTAAGATATTCCAGATCGCATCTCTTCACACCTGTTGAGATTGAAATCGTACCTTGTTTATTCCCGAGAGCCTCGGAGGCATTGGTCAGCAGATTCATAATAACATGTTGCACCTGGGCTGCATCTGCCTCGATAGCCGGCAGACCGCGCGCGAGGTTGTATTCAAGCAGGGCTTTCCTCGAAATGCTTGCCTTATGCAGGTCTGTCATCTCCTCTACCAGCCTGGAAACATCAATAGGTTCAATGACAAACTGACCCTTGCCGGAATATGCAAGCATCTGTTTGGT
>Ga0114919_10003496_pt1 | contig 12674 bp, 12 predicted proteins | sample BlataG_FD_88682 | JGI IMG/M metagenome (GOLD analysis project Ga0114919, IMG submission 88682) | Deep subsurface microbial communities from Black Sea to uncover new lineages of life (NeLLi) - Black_00105 metaG | ecosystem: Environmental > Aquatic > Marine > Oceanic > Sediment | place: Atlantic... | reverse complement strand
GGTGAGTTCCCGGGCGAAGGCATCGAGATCGCCGGCCGGAACCGCAGCGGCGGACGGGCTCGGGCTCGAGGCGGGGCTGAAGGGCGTCATCCGGCGGCTCGCGGGAGGGACCAGGCTCGCGGGAGGGACCAGGCACCGGCTCTCCTGGCTCATGATCTCATGGCGCAGCCGCGGAAAAAATCACGTCTGAGAACCTCAGCATGGCGGGGCCCGGGCTGCCGGAGGCGTTCGCCCCGGGTTTTCAGCGGTTCCGGCCCCCGGCGGGCGGCAGCCGCCGCTCCTTGAGCGGCCCCCGCCGGGGGCGTATGTTCCATGCACAGGCCCCCGAAGCGACCGGGCCGGTGAGGAACAAGGGGGTGCGAGTTGCCGCCGGAACGGATCTCGGAGCGAACGCCGCGGGTGCTGCCGCTGGCGGATCTGGCGGGGCTGGTCGCCCAGCTCCGCGGCTCGGGCCGCCGGGTCGTCCACTGCCACGGCGTCTTCGACCTCCTGCACGTCGGCCACCTGAGGTATTTCCAGGAGGCCAAGGGGATGGGAGACGTGCTGGTCGTCACGCTCACGACCGACCGGTTCGTGAACAAGGGGCCCCATCGGCCCGCCTTCACCGAGCAGCTCCGCGCCGAGGTGCTCGCCGGCCTGGAGTGCGTCGATTTCGTGGCCATCAACCCCCATCCCACCGCGGTCGAGGCCATCAGGCTGATCCGGCCCGACATCTATGTGAAGGGGCCGGATTACGCCGACATGGCCAGGGATCTGACGGGCAAGATCCGCGAGGAGGAACAGGCCGTGACGAGCGTGGGGGGGCGGCTCGCCTTCACCAGCGGCGCCACCTTCAGCTCCACCCAGCTCATCAACCAGCACATGAGCACGCTGCCGCCGGAGGTGCAGGCCTACCTGGCCGACTTCGGCCGGCGGCATCCCGCCGGGGAGATCATCGACTACCTCGACCGCGCCCGAGGGCTGAAGGTCTTGCTCGTGGGCGAGCCGATCATCGACGAATACGTCTACTGCGAGGCGATCGGCAAATCGTCGAAGGAGCCGACGATGGTGGTCAAGCGGCTGGCCGACGAGAAGTTCGCCGGGGGAATCCTGGCGGCCGCCAACCATGTGGCCGGCTTCTGCGACGAGGTGGCCTGCATCACCCAGCTCGGCACCGAGAACTCCCACGAGGCCTTCATCGAGGGCAAGCTGCGGCCCAACGTGAAGCGAATCCTCCTCCACCGCCGGAACTCCCCCACGATCGTCAAGCGGCGGCTGGTGGAGAACTACTTCTTCCTCAAGCTGATGGAGGTGTACGAGATCAACGACGCCCCCCTCGCCCCCGAGGAGGACGAGGCCGTCTGCCAGGCCCTGATGGAGCACGTCCCGAAATACGACCTCGTGATCGTGATCGACTTCGGCCACTCGATGCTCACCGAGCGGGCCCGGAGGATCATCCGGGAGCGGGCGAGGTTTCTCGCGGTCAACGCCCAGTGCAACGCGGGCAATCTCGGCCACCATGCCCTCTCCAAATACCCGGCCGCCGACTACATGACGGCCACGGAAACGGAGGTCCGGATCGAGTCGCGGGATCGGCACGGCGACGTGGCGGCGCTCACGCAGGAGGTCTACGACAAGCTCGGCTGCCGGCGGCTGATCGTGACCCGCGGCAAGCGGGGCTGCATCGGCCGCGATCCCGAGGAGGGGAGCGTGACGGTGCCCGCCTTCGCCGGCAAGGTGGTGGACCGGATCGGCGCGGGCGACGCCTTTCTCTCCGTGTCGGCCTTGCTCGCCGCCCAGCAGGCGCCGCTGGAGGTGGTCGGCTTCGCCGGCAACGCGGCCGGGGCCCTGGCGGTGGCCACCGTCGCCAACCGCGACCCGATCGATCGCGTCGCCTATCTCAAGGAGATCGAGTCGCTGCTGAAGTAGACTCGGGCGGTGCCGTGGCGAACCGGCGGGCGAAAGGCGAGGGCAAGGTGCAGGACGGATTGCGATTCGAGCGGGTGGCCGTGATCGGCGGGGCCGGCTACGTGGGGGCGGTGCTCGTGCCGCGGCTGCTGGCCGAGGGCCACGAGGTGGTCGTGCTCGACCTCTTGATCTACGGCGAGGAGCCGCTGGCGGCGGTGCGGGACGATCCGCGGCTGACGCTGATCCAGGGGGATGTCCGCGACCGGGAGGCCGTGCGGCGGGCCGTGGCCGGCTGCGACGCGGTGATCCATCTGGCCTGCATCTCCAACGATCCGAGCGTGGAACTCGACCCGCAGCTGAGCCAGTCGGTCAACTTCGACTCCTTCGGCCCCTGCGTGCGGGCCGCCAAGGAGGCGGGCGTGCGGCGGTTCATCTTCGCCTCCAGCGGCAGCGTCTACGGCGTGAGCGACGCCCCGCAGGTCACGGAGGACCATCCGCTGGTGCCGGTCTCGCTCTACAACAAGTTCAAGGCCGCCTGCGAGCCGGTCTTGTTCGCCGAGCAGGCGGCCGGCTTTACCACGGTGGCGGTCCGGCCCGCCACGATCTGTGGCTATTCACCCCGCCAGCGGCTCGATCTGACCGTCAACATCCTCACCAACCATGCCGTGAACAACGGCCGGATCACGGTCTTCGGCGGTGCCCAGATGCGGCCCAACCTCCACCTGGAGGACATGGTGGACCTCTACTGCCTGCTGCTGAGGGTGGCCGACGAGCCGATCGCCGGGCAGGTCTTCAACGCCGGCTACGAAAACCACACCGTGGCCGACACGGCCGCGGTGATCCGCGAGGTGGTGCGGCAGGAGATGCCCGAGCGGGGCGAGATCGAGATCGTGACCACGCCCTCGGACGACATCCGCTCCTACCGGATCAACTCCGACAAGATCCGCCGCGAGCTCGGCTTCGTGCCCCGGCGGACGATCGCCGACGGAGCCCGCGATTTGATCAGGGCCTTTCAGGCCGGGCGGCTTCCCGACCCGTTGACCGACATCCGCTATTCGAACATCAAGATGATGAAGGCGATCGAGCTCACCTGACCCCCGGGGACTGGCTCGTTTTGCGAAGCAAAAGGTGCCTGTCCCCTTTTTTGATGCGAAGCAAAAGGTGCCTGTCCCCTTTTTTGATGCGAAGCAAAAGGTGCCTGTCCCCTTTTTTGCCTGTCCCCTTTTTTGATCTGTGCGCATGGCCACCGAAACCTTCGTCGTCCTCGGCAGCAACTCGTTTTCGGGGGCGACATTCGTCGCGACCGCCCTCGAGGCCGGGGCCGACGTGGTCGGCATCAGCCGCTCACCCGAGCCCGCCGAGCCGCTGCTGCCCTACAGGTGGGCCCCGCACGAGCGGTTCGCCTTCCACGCCCTCGACTTCAACCGCGACCTCGACCGGATCGAGGCGGTGATCCGCGAGGCCCGACCAGACTCGATCGTGAACTTCGCCGCCCAGAGCATGGTGGCCCAGAGCTGGGAGCATCCCGAGCACTGGTATCAGACCAACGTGGTGGCCACCGCGCGGCTCGTCGACCGGCTCAGGCGGCTCGATTGTCTGCGGACGTTCGTGCAGGTCTCGACGCCCGAGGTCTACGGCTCGACGAGCGGCCTGGTCAAGGAGACGGCCCCGTTCAACCCGAGCACGCCGTATGCCGTCTCCAAGGCCGCCTGCGACATGAACCTGCTCGCCTACCGGAAGGCCTTCGGCTTCCCGGTGGCCTTCACGCGGGCGGCGAACGTCTGCGGGCCGGGCCAGCCGCTCTACCGGATCATTCCGCGAACGGTGTTCTGCGTGCTGACCGGCCAGAAGCTCCGGTTGGAAGGGGGCGGCACGAGCGTGCGGTCGTTCATCCACATGCGGGACGTGGCCGAGGGCACGCTCGAGGTGGCCCGTCGCGGCACGCCCGGCGAGGTCTACCACCTCGCCACCGACCAAAACCAGACGATCCGCGCCGTCGTCGAGGAGATCTGCCGGCAGATGGCCGCCCGGTTCGAGGACTGCGTGGAGACCACGCCCCCCCGGCTGGCCCAGGATCCGGCCTATCTGCTCGACTGCACAAAGGCCCGGGTCGAGTTCGACTGGCGGCCGAAGCGGACGGTCGCCGACGTGATCGCCGAAACGATCGAGTGGATGAAAAAAAATCTCGACCGGTTGCGAACGATCCCCGCCGACTACGTCCACAAGCCATGACGACGCTTCCAAACCTTCCCGCGATTTCCCGCCGGATCCGGGCCCGGCTCGTGGAGATGTCGCACCTGGCCGAGACGCCCCACCTCGGCTCGTCGCTCTCGTGCGTCGACATGCTCGTCGCGGCCTATTGGGGGTTTCTGCGGATCGACCCGGCCCGGCCGCTCGATCCCGACCGCGATCGGTTTATCCTCTCCAAGGGCCATGCCGCCACGGCCCTCTACGCCGTGCTCGCCGAACGCGGCTTGTTCGACCCCGCGATCCTCGACTCCTACAACGCCGACGGGGGCGTCCTGCCCGAGCATCCGGGCCTGCAGTGCGTGCCGGGCGTGGAGGCCGCCACCGGCTCGCTCGGGCACGGCCTGCCGATCGCCCTGGGGATGGCCCTGGCGGCCCGGATCGAGGGGCGGTCCTCCCGCTGCCTCGTGCTGATGAGCGACGGGGAGTGCGAGGAGGGGTCGGTATGGGAGGGAGCGATGTTCGCTCCGGCCCAGAAGCTCGCCGCCGTGACCGTGATGATCGACTACAACAAGTGGCAGGCGACGGGCCGCAGCGAGGAGATCATGGCGCTGGCGCCGCTCGCCGAGAAGTGGCGGGCCTTCGGCTGGGATGCCTGCGAGGTCGACGGTCACGATTGCGATGCCCTGGTCGCCGCCCTCCGGCGGGAGCCCGATGGCACGGGTCGCCCCCGGGCGATCGTCTGTCACACGGTGAAGGGAAAAGGCGTGTCGTTCATGGAGGACGACAACAACTGGCACTACCGGATTCCGACCGCCGCGGAGGTGGAAAAAGCCCGCGTGGAGCTCTGGCAGGCCTGAGCGACGACTCATGAGAAACGCCTTCGCCGCCGCGATCACCGAACTGGCCGACCGGGACGAGCGGATCGTGCTCCTCTCCGGCGACATCGGCAACCGGCTCTTCGATCGCTACCGGGAGCGGTTTCCAAGCCGGTTCTACAACTGCGGCGTCGCCGAGCAGAACATGACCGGGATGGCGGCGGGCCTCGCCCTCTCCGGCCTGCGTCCGTTCACTTACACGATCACCCCCTTCGCCACGACCCGCGTGATCGAGCAGATCCGTGTCGACATCTGTTACCACGACGTGCCGGTGGTGATCGTGGGCACCGGCAGCGGCCTCTCCTACGCCTCGCTCGGCCCCACGCACCACTCCTGCGAAGACGTGGCCATCCTCCGGTCGTTCCCGAACCTGACGGTGCTCTGCCCCGCCGACGCGATGGAGGTCGGGCCGGCGCTGGAGGCGGCCCTCGCCCTTCCCGGCCCGGCCTACATCCGCCTCGGCAAGAAGGGGGAGCCGACGATCCACGAGCGGCCGCCGGTGTTCGAGGTCGGCCGCGGGATCGTGATGCGGGAGGGCACGGACGTCTGCCTGCTCGGCATGGGCACGATGACCGCGACGGCCCTCGAAGCCGCGAACCAGCTGATGGCCCACGGCATCTCCGCCCGGGTCGTGAGCATGCACACAGTGAAGCCGCTCGACCAGGATCTGCTCCGGGAGAGCTTCGAACGGTTTGGCCTGGTGGCCGTGGTCGAGGAGCACAGCGTGATCGGGGGCCTGGGCAGCGCCGTGGCCGAATGGCTCGCCGCGCGAGGCCCGCGTCGCGGCGTGCTCGAGGCGATCGGCACGCCCGACGCCTTCATCTCCGCCGCCGGCAGCCAGCAGTGGATGCGGGAGCGGTGCGGCCTCACGCCCCAGGCCGTTGCCGAGAGGGTCGCGAGCCGATTCAGGGCACTCCGGTGATCGGCGTCGACTTCGACAACACGATCGTCTGCTACGACGACGTCTTCGGGCGGGTTGCGGTGGAACTCGGGCTCGTGCCGCCGGAGGTCGCGACCTCGAAGACGGCGATCCGCGATCACCTGCGATCGCTCGGGCAGGAAGACCGCTGGACCGCGTTGCAGGGGACGATCTATGGCCCGCGGATGATGGATGCCCGGCCGTTTCCGGGCGTGGTCGAGTTCTTCGCGGCCTGCCGTGCGGCCGGGCTGCCGGTGGCGATCGTCAGCCATCGCACAAGGGTTCCCTATCTGGGCGAGCCGCACGATCTTCATGCCGCCGCCCGCGACTGGCTCGTGCGGCATGGGTTTCACGAACCCGCCGGCCTCGGGCTGCCGGAGGAGCGGGTCTTTCTCGAGGAGACCAAGGAGGCGAAACTCGCCCGGATCGCGGAGCTGGGCTGTACGCACTTCATCGACGACCTGCCGGAGCTGCTGACGAATCCACGCTTTCCCGCGAACGTCCGCCGGATCCTCTTCGACCCCCACGGGCAGCACGGCGTGCCGCCCTACCTTGATCTCCTTTCCTCGTGGCACGCCGCCCCTGCCCTGTTCGAAAAAGGGGACGCAGCTCTTTTCCTGGCTTCGCGGAAACGAGCTGCGTCCGCTTTACCGCGCCTCTCCGGCGGAGGCAACAACCGTGTGTATCGCATCGAGACAGCCGCCGGCCCGGTGCTGCTCAAGGAATACTTCCGCCACGCCGCCGACCCCCGCGACCGCCTGGGCGCCGAGCAGGCGTTCCTACAGTTTGCGTGGGCCCACCGCGTGCGGGCCATTCCGCAACCGCTCGCCTGCGATCGCGGCGCGGGAATCGGAATCTATGAGTTCCTCGCTGGCCGCAAACTCGCCCCCGGCGAAGTCACCGCGGCCCACGTCGACGAAGCCGCCGCCTTCCTCGCCGCCGTGAATCGGCATCGGCACGATCCGGCCGCGGACGCCCTGCCTGTCGCCTCGGAAGCCTGCTTCTCACTGGCCGAGCACCTCGCCTGCGTGGATCGCCGCGTGGCACGGCTGACCACGATCCAGCCCGAGTCGGATCTCGATCGCCAGGCGGCAGCCCTCGTCGCCACACGGCTCGTGCCCGCGTGGAACCGTGTGCGGGCGACGGTCGCCGCGAGCGGCCTCTCGCTCGACGAGCCGCTCGCGGCGGCCGACCGCGTGATCAGCCCGTCCGACTTCGGCTTCCACAACTGCATCGTGACGCCCGCAGGTCTGAGGTTCATCGACTTCGAGTATGCCGGCTGGGACGATCCGGCCAAGACCGTCTGCGACTTCTTCTGCCAGCCGGCCGTGCCGGTGCCCCGCGAGCACCTGGAACGGTTTCTGGCGGCCATCGCGCCCGTGACCGGCGACGGCGACACGCTGCGGGGCCGCGCCGCCCTGCTCCTGCCCGTCTACGAACTCAAGTGGTGCTGCATTATGCTCAACGAGTTCCTGCCCGCCGGCAACGACCGCCGGTCGTTCGCCCGCGGGCACGAGCGGCACGAAGCCCGGCAGCTGAATCAAATCCGCAAAGTCGAAGCCGCCCTCGCCCCGCTCGACGCCTGAACAGGAACCACACCGGATGGCCTACGTCGACTTTCTCTCGAGCGTTCACAAGGCCACGAAGCGGGACTACGTGGCCCGGGTGACCGAGTTTCCCAAGGCGGAGGCGGCGAAGCTCGCCAAGCAGTGGGGCAAGGACTACTGGGACGGCGACCGGCGAACCGGCTACGGCGGCTACGCCTACGACGGCCGCTGGCGGAAGGTCGCCGACGCGATGGTCGCCCATTACGGGATCAAGCCGGGCGACCGGATCCTCGACGTCGGCTGTGGCAAGGGATTTTTGCTCTACGACTTCACGCAGGCCGTGCCGGGCGTGGAGGTGACCGGAATCGATGTCTCGCGGTATGCGATCGACCACGCCAAGGAAGAGGTGAAGCCGTTTCTCCGGGAGGCGTCGGCTGCCAAGCTGCCCTTCCCCGACAAGAGTTTCGACCTCGTGATCTCGATCAACACGCTCCACAACCTCGAGTGCTATGATCTCTATGAGGCTCTGCAGGAGATCGAGCGGGTGGGGCGGCGGCACAAGTATCTATGCGTGGAGTCGTGGCGGACGGAGGAGGAGAAGGTGAACCTGCTCTACTGGCAGTTCACCTGCGAGATGTTCTGCACGCCCCGGGCCTGGGAATGGTGGTTCGCCCACGCCGGCTACTCCGGCGACCACTCGTTCATCTATTTCGAGTGACCAGGTGAAGAGCAGGGCCGCGATCCTCGTCGAGCAGAAAAAGCCCCTCGTGATCGAGGAGCTGGAGGTGCCGCCGCTCAAGCTGGGGCAGGTGCTCGTGAGGGTGCTCACCAGCGGGATCTGCGGCTCCCAGATCGGCGAGATCGACGGCGTCAAGGGGCCGGATCGATTCCTCCCGCATCTCTTGGGCCACGAGGGCTGCGGGGAGGTGCTGGAAGCGGGCGAGGGCGTGCGGCACGTGAAGCCGGGCGATCGGGTCGTGCTCCACTGGCGGAAGGGAGCCGGCCTGGAGTCGATGACGCCCGTCTACGAATCGCCGATCGGCCGCGTCAACGCCGGCTGGGTGACGACATTCAACGAGTTCGCCGTGGTTTCGGAGAACCGGGTTACCCCGATCCCTGCCGACATCGACCCGGAGGTCGCGGCCCTGTTGGGCTGCGCGGTCACGACGGGCTTCGGCGTGGTCACCAACGATGCCCGGCTGGCGATCGGCGAATCGATCGCGGTCTTCGGAGCCGGCGGCATCGGGCTCAACATCGTGCAGGGGGCGGCCCTTGCCGGTGGCTATCCCATCCTCGCCCTCGACCGGTTCGACAACCGGCTCGACCTCGCCCGCTCGCTCGGGGCCACGCATGCGATCAACGTCACGCGGGCCGACGCGGCCGAGGAGATCCGCCGGATCGTGGGAACGGGCGGCGTCGACGTGGCGGTGGACAACACGGGCAATGTGGAGGTGATCGCCCTGGCCAGCCGGGTGACGAGCGCCCGGGGCCGGACCGTGCTGGTGGGCGTTCCGCCCCAGGGCAGCACGGCGGCGATCGCGACGCTTCCGCTCCACTTCGAGCAGCGGCTCACCGGCTCGCACGGGGGCGGTTGCCGGCCGGACGTCGACATCCCGCGGTATCTGCGGCTGGCGGGCGAGGGCCGGCTTGATCTCCGACCGCTGATCGGCCGCAGCTACGCTCTTGACGCCGTCAACGAGGCCGTGGCCGACATGAGGAGCGGCCGGCTCGCAGGCCGGGCGGTCGTGCGGCTGGCGGCGGGTTAAAATCCTGGTTCAACTCCGAGGCATTCAATGGCACGCACCCGGGAACCTCAATACGAACGTTGCTTGGAGGTCGCCGAACAGTCGGGGCGGACCACGCTCGGGCTGATGAGCAATCAGGTCTGGCATGACGATCCCCGACGGCTGGCGTTCGTCTTGGCACGGTACAAGTTTGTATCGAAGATGCTCAGCGGAATGAGCCACGTCTTAGAGGTCGGCTGCGCCGATGCATTCGCGACACGGATCGTCGCTCAAGAAGTGGGGAGTGTGACGGCCGTGGACTTTGATCCCGTCTTCATCGCGGATGTGAAGGCCCGCATGGATCCTCGTTGGCCGATCGATGCTCGCGTCCACGACATGCTGCAGGGGCCGGCCGCCGGTGTCTTCGATGCCGCATATGCGATCGACGTTCTTGAGCACATTGAGATGGACAGGGAGGAGGACTTTCTTGGGAACGTCGTGGCTTCACTTACTGAACAAGGCGTCCTTCTGGTTGGCGTTCCCTCGATTCAATCACAAGTTTATGCGTCTCCACCGAGCCGTGCAGGCCATGTCAACTGTAAAGATGCCGCCGGCCTGCGGCAAAGCATGAGCCGCTTCTTTCGCAACGTATTCATCTTTTCGATGAATGACGAAGTTGTGCACACGGGCTTCTATCCGATGGCACACTACTTATTCGCATTGGGGTGCTGTCGCCAGCTTCCGACGATGCGCTCCTGACGCCATGAGTGTTTCGCTTGTGATTGGGGCCGATAGCAGGCTTGGGAGGGCCGTTTCTCTTCGGGAGCGCCAGCTTGGTCGTGCGGTCATTGAAACTCGACGAAAGAGCATCGACAGCCCTGCGTTGCTCGACATCGCCTCGATGGCAACGACGTGGCACGTGCCTGCAGATGTAAGCGTGGCGTATTTCTGTGCAGCTGTTACATCTCAGCGGAGTTGCTACACCGATTTTGCGGCGGCCTATTCGGTCAATGTGCGGGGAACATGTGAGCTGGTTCGCCGCCTGATCGACGCGGGTGTTTTCGTTGTTTTTCCCTCGACAAATCTGGTTTTCGATGGGAGCCAGGCGTTCGTTTCGCCTCTGGCAATGCCTTGCCCGCGGACAGCCTACGGGCGAATGAAGGCCGAGACTGAGGCGAGGTTGCTGGATTTCGGCGGAGGCGTCGGAATCGTCCGGCTGTCCAAGGTAGTGCATGATGAACTGGCTATTTTCGCCGAGTGGCAAGCGGCGTTTCATTCGGGGGCGATTGTCCACCCTCTGGCCGACGTCATGTTTTCACCTCTGCCTTTGGCCGATGCCTCGGCTCTGCTCGTTGCGGTTGCACACTCACGTACCCCGGGAGTGGTTCAGGCCTCTGCTGCGGAAGACCTCTCTTACGCAGAGGCGTGTTTTCTTTTTGCCCGATCCCAGGGCGTTTCGAGCGCCAGCGTACGGCCCATATCCTGGCGAGAGAGCGGCCTGTTTTTTGAGCATGTGCCCGATCACACCACGCTTGACAGTACCCGCGCGACTGCCTTGTTCGGCTTTCGACCTCCGAGTGCATCCGTCGCGTTGACAGAAGAATTGGCCCTGTCGGGGGAGCGGTGCCGTGGAAACCGCCCGATGGGATCACCGGAGCGCCCCCCTCAGTAGGTCACTGCGGGTGCGGGCTTTTCGCCACCCTTTCAAGACTCTCGGGAGACCGGGCTCGATAGACCGCAAGCGTGCCGGAAGGTTTTTGCCCCGCCTGCGGATGAACGTATTTGCCGACTCTGCGGATGAAGATTTCAAGCAGGCTGTGCAGCACTGAACAAATATTGCGAAATGTAAATGCCTTTGAGCTGCCGCCGGCACGCTCTTCCTGAACCACAGGAACCTCGATGTAAGACGCCTGAAGGTCGAGGAGCCGAGTGATGAGGTCGGCCTGGAAGCCGAAACCATGTGAGTTTGAATGCCAGCGCATCACGTTGTAGCGGAGATTGATGGGCAGGCCGTTGTAGTACCGGATGTTGTGCCCTCCGAGAAAGTTCACAACCCAGGTGTAGGTCTTGGAGACTGCTTTTCGGAACCAGGAGCGCCCCCTTACTTCTGCCGGATAGGTCAGGATGATATCGGCGTCGCCGAGATGCCGAAGGGCGGCAACAAGGGTCGCCTGAGACTCCACATTATCGCCGCAGACCAGGCGGTAATATTTGCCGCGGCCTCGAAAGGCTCCTTCCGCGAAGTTCGCGCCGAGTCCTTGGTTGGTTTGGTTGACGTAGAGCGTAATCGGCTCCGCGGGGTGCGCATCCTGGAACGCCCGCACGATCTCCACCGATCGGTCTGTCGAAGCATCGTCGATGACGACGATGTCGTAGGAACAGCCGACCTCCCGTACAGCCGCCAAAATTGTGTCGAGGGTTGGGATAATGCCGGTTTCTTCGTTGAAACAGGCAACAAAAAGGGTGATGTCGCAATCAGTCTGCATTTCTGGTGCGGCTTGCATCGCCAACTCACGCACGGGGTGTTCGACGGCCCAGGATAATCATGCGAAGAAGGTCGAAAGTCCTCGCCACCACAAGAAAGACCAGCTTTCCAGAAAACAGGCGGCCTTCCCTTTCGACGAGGTGGCCTCCGCGAATCAATCGCTCGAGCCGAAGTCTGACGACGTTTGTGGAAGAGTAACGCCCGACCAGGCTTGCTCCGGTGAGTCTGCCTTCGTGCTGGCTCAACTCCTCCAGGATCCGAATCCGGAGTGAAGCTACGGTCAAATTGACGAAGTTGAAGTACCCAAACGCAAGGGCAAGATACGTCAAAAAGTCCAAGGCGACGAGGGCGAGCCTATCTGTGGTCGAAGTGGGCATGCATCCCGCGGCCCACCCGGCAACCATGAGCACGACCACCAGCCCGCAAGCAAACCCGACTGCCAGCGAGCGATACGGGCTCGCGCTGGGGGCAGCCCGGGCCGCGAGCATCTGCAACAAGCAGTACGCAGCCAGCCCGAGCAACGGTGCCATGACGACGACTGGATACGAACTATCCATCGAGGTCATCCCCCCAGTTGAAACCGCATCAGTCGCCGCCACGTCGCGAACGTCTTGGCCCAAGCCCAACCCTTTGCGGTAAGCACCAAGTTGCCGGCCTCGCTCCGGACCATGCCGTCGCGTTCCATGGCCGCAAGGCGAATCTCAACCGGCGAAACGTCGAGCAACATGGCTTCCAACTCCTCGCGAGACTGGCCGCCTCGGCCTGAGTCGGCGACACGTGTCAAGATGGTCATGCTGGGGCTGCGTTCCTCAATTGCCGAGTACGCAACCACGTAGGCAAGCATCGCGGCTATTCCGAAACAAGCCACGTGCGCGATTTCCCAGCCGTTCCGCAGTTCCCAGAAACGTCGCTCGTTCCCTGTCCCGCCGACTACCAGCCAGATGAGTCCCAGTCCGAGCGTCAGGCTGAAAACTGCCAGGAGGGCGGCGGTCTGTCGCTTGGGGATCCTGACCCGCCACCAGACCCAATGGATCAAGAAGCCGGCCG
>Ga0114919_10003494_pt1 | contig 12677 bp, 10 predicted proteins | sample BlataG_FD_88682 | JGI IMG/M metagenome (GOLD analysis project Ga0114919, IMG submission 88682) | Deep subsurface microbial communities from Black Sea to uncover new lineages of life (NeLLi) - Black_00105 metaG | ecosystem: Environmental > Aquatic > Marine > Oceanic > Sediment | place: Atlantic... | reverse complement strand
TGGATTCCAGCCCGCTTCCAGCCTCCTTCTTAGTCAGTCTGAGAGAGGAGTACAGGCGATTTGAATCGGTGGCCCGGGTCGCATCGGGAATCCAAAAAGAGGATGGGGTGGAGGAGGTCGTGTTCGGCGGAACCTGGTTGAAAAAATTGGACCGAGTCATCTCCATGTTCCTTATAATAAACTTAGCCCTGGGCGCCTGCATGGCGCTGGCAATCGTTATGATCGTGGCGAATCTCACGGGGGTCACTGTCCGCTTGAGGGCAGAATCAATCCGTATCATGAGCTTGCTGGGAGCCAGCAGTGCAGATATCTCCCTCCCTTTCTTGATACAGGGAGTCTTCTTAGGAGGGCTTGGCGCGCTCCTCAGCATGTTGTTACTGTGGGTGGGATACCTGATTCTCACAAGCCAATTCTTAACCATAAGATTCCTTCCTGTCCACATGGTGGTGGGAATGGTCGTCTGGGGAATGGCTCTGGGAGCCGGGGGAAGTCTTATCCCGGCCAGGAGACTTCTTCGAGCCCGGCGGTGAAGAGGATGGTTGCAGGCAAACTCTATGGCAGATATTCTGAAAACATGCGAAGAACATCTTTCCATCGATACCTCCGGGGGCTCGGGTTGGTGAAGGAATTTTTGTTGGCTTTTCTGGCAGTGTCTTGTATATTTGTCAGCCGGGCGCTGCCGGACTGGCTCGACATAGAAACGGCAGACAAAGCGCATGAACTGGCCCGGATCGAAAGGGAACTGGACCTAAAACGAGCTTGGATGGAGACACTCGCCCGGAAGGAGAAGGGTGCCCTTGAAGAGCTTTTGGACCTTGAGGAGAAACTGGAGTTGACCCGGCGACTTGTCAGCGGGCTGGCTTCAAAGGAGACGGCGGTAGAAAAAAAGTTGCGGTCAGGGGCGAAAAGCTTGGAAGAGATCAGATCAAGATTAGATTACCACCGGGAAGGGTCCCGCAGGAGATTGAGGACGATCTATAAACACGGCAGAATCGCTCACCAGACAATGATCCTGGACGCTTCCTCCCCGGTGGATTGGGCGAGTCGAATCAGATTTACCCGAAGGATTCTTGAGGAAGACCGGAACCTGGCGAAAGGGATTGAAAGACGGAAGGTTAATCTGGAAGCGAACAGTCAAAGCCTGGGTGAGAGTGTCACAGAGCTGTCCTGGCTGGCGGAGATAAAGACCGAGGAACTGAGAGCCTGCCAGAGAGAATTGCAGGAGAGAGAAAAACTGTTGAAGAGCATCAAATCGGAGAAGAGGCTCTGTGTTCAGGCAATGGGGGGGTTGGAGGAGAGGGCGGCCAAGATACGACGGATTTTGGGCGAGCTTCTGGAGAAGGAGACCCACCAGCGGGCAGAGAAATCTGCAGGGAGCGGCTGGTTCGAAGGCTTGAGGGGAAGACTCCCCTGGCCGGTCCAGGGGAGGGTGATATCCGCCTTCGGAGAGGAGAAGCATCCTTTGTTTGGCACCAGGATCGAAAACTCCGGGATAGAGATAGAGACGAAAGCCGGGACCGAGATCGCAGCCGTGGCCGAAGGGAGAGTGATTTACCTTTCCCGGCTAAGAGGATACGGGAATCTGTTGATACTGGAGCACGGCAATGAGTATTATACGCTGTACGCCCATCTTTCCGAGTTTTCCGTCTGGCCCGGATCAGAGGTGCGAAGACTTCAAAGAATCGGAGTGGTGGGGGAAGGAGAGACCGGGGAGTCCCCCTGCCTGTATTTCGAGATCAGAAAAGGCAAGCGACCCTTGGATCCCCTGGAGTGGTTTAAATAATGTCGTTTGAAAGAGTCTTAGACCAGAAAGTTCCCAAACGCATCCTTTCGGGAGCCTTGAAAAGGAACCTCCTGGCCTCCGCTTATCTCTTCTACGGAGATCGGGGGACGGGAAAGTGGGCCATGGCCCTGGAGTTGGCCAAGGCGATCAACTGCGAAAAAAACCACAGCGGGGCGTGTGATGCCTGTGCCTCCTGTCTGAAGATAGAGAAGATGGGCCATCCGGACGTAAAAATGATTTTCCCTGTCCCTTCCTCTAAGTCCGACGAGAAAAGCCAGGAGGAGACAGAGAGATTCAGAAGGCTAAAGTCGGAGAACCCATACACCATAGTCAAGTTTGAGAAGAACGTGAACATCCCGGTGGAGCAGATACGGGCCATGCAGAGGGAGATCGCATTAAAACCTTTCCAGGCAAAAAGAAAGGTGATCATCATCGCCGAGGCGGAGAAGATGCACGTCTCGTCCGCCAATTCGCTGCTCAAAACCTTAGAGGAGCCTCCAGCTGATGCACACCTGATTTTGACCAGCAATGATGTGAACAAGCTCCTGCCCACGGCCGTCTCTCGCTGTCAGCAGATTAGATTCGCCAAGATACCGCCGAAGATCATTGAGGAGGATCTTATGGAGGTCCATCATCTGGACAGAGAAAGAGCCTCCTATTACGCCAATGTCTGCAATGGAAGCTATGGCAGGGTTCTGGACCTCCTGCAAGGGGAGAAGGAGGGCCTGCGTGAGGATGCCCTCAGTCTCCTTGATGCAGCCAGCGGCGGCGGGATCGGTAGGATCGTTCAGACGGTTAACCAGGTGCTCCGGCGATGGGACAGAAACTCAATCCTGGAGATATTCGAATTCCTCATGGCCCTTTTCAGGGACGTGCGCATGCTGATGAACGGAAATGATCGGTTGATCAACTCTGACTTAGCGCCTGACGTGGTCAAACTATCCCAGAAGTTCAAGCGTCAAAATACAGTTGAGGAAGCTTTCCAACTGGTTGAGCAGATCAGGATCGACTGTCAGATCAGAAACGCCAGCCAGAAGCTGGCTCTCTTGAGGTTGTGCCTCAGAATGAAGGGTTTCTGGCAAAGGGAAGCTGCAGTGTCCTGATCCAACGATGGAATCGGCGCTCTCAAGAAGCCGACTTAAACGGCAAAAGAGAGTCAAGGAGTGCAACGTGGCTGAGATATATCTGGTGGAATTCAAAGGATCACGCAAGGAGTACTTCTCCAATCCGGACTGTCTGAGTATCAGACCCGGCGATCACGTTATCGTCCAGGCTGAGAGGGGGGAGGACATGGGAAAGGTGACCAAGAAGGTCCCGTCTCAGATGGCCAAGCTGGAGAAAAAACCCCACAGGATTCTGCGTGTGGCTACCTCTGAGGACTCAGACAGACTCAGGTCCAACCGGGAGAAAGAGAGGGAGTGCCTGAAGGAATGTGAGAGAATGGTCTCGGAGAGAAACCTGCAGATGAAACTGGTGGATACGGAGCTTCAGTTCGATAAAAACAAGATCACCTTCTATTTTACCGCAGAGAAGAGGGTGGATTTCCGCGAGCTGGTGAAAGAGCTGGCCTCCACCTATAAGACCAGAATAGAGCTGAGGCAGATCGGGGTGAGGGATGAGGCCAGAAGGATAGGTGGATTCGGGGTATGCGGTCTGCCCCTCTGCTGTGCCAGTTTCATCCGGGAGTTCGAGCCCATCTCCACTCATCTTGCCCGCGAGCAGAACCTGTCTTTAAATCCGGCCAAGATATCGGGCAACTGCGGCAGGCTTCTCTGCTGCCTGCGATACGAGAAAAAGCTCTACGAAAAAAGCCTCCCCTTATATCCCAAGCTCGGCCAGAGGTTCACCACGGAAAAAGGTGAGGGGGTGGTGGAGAAGCTCAATATCTTCAAGGAATATGTGGTAGTGAAACATGAAACCGGCGAGGAGGAGAAGATTACCCTAACCCAGCTTCGGAAAAAGGAGAGAGAAAAACTGAGGCGGATTTCGCAGACGACCAAGCGCAGGGGATCGAGTTCCTGACGTGCTTTAAGGGAGGCAAGTTTGGAGCATTCCCGGCACCTAACTTAAGTTAGGTGCCGGCTTAAATCCTCAAGGCCTGGTCTAAGTCGAGGAGCGTAAGTTCCATTCTTACATTAAGTTGTGACCGTCGAAATGGTGTGCGCCGGAGTTGAGAGACTCCTGCTGCGAGCCAACTCAGACCGAGTTTCCGAGGATAAATCCTTATCTTCAAGTTCCCTCCGGGAAGTAATTCCCCGCAGTCCGTGACGTCGAATTCTCAAGACTTAAGGAGGAAAAATTGGCAGCGAGATTCATGGTTACCACGCCCATCTATTACGTCAATGACAAACCCCACATAGGTCAGGCTTACACCACTATCGCTGCGGACGTGCTTGCTCGCTTTCATCGGACGGGCGGTGAGGAAACCTTCTTTTTAACCGGCACGGACGAGCATGGCTCCAAGGTGGAGGAGACGGCAAAAAAGCAGGGGAAGACACCGCGTGAATTGTGTGACATGAACGTGGAGCACTTCAAGAAGGCGTGGAAGAGCCTAAACATATCCTACGATTATTTCGTCCGCACCACCGATGCCCGTCACCAGAAGGCGGTCGAAAAACTTCTCTCCGTCATGCATGAGGCGACCACCCGGAACAACGAGCAAGTCATCTATCCGGCGGAGTACTCGGGGCTTTACTGCCTGGGATGTGAGAAGTTCATCACCAAGAAGGAACTGGTGGATGGCCTTTGCCCGGATCATCTTCTGGAGCCAAAAAGGGTCAGCGAAAAGAACTATTTCTTCCGACTCTCCTCCTATCTTGAACAGGTAGGGGAACTGATCCGAAATGATGAACTGAAGATTTCCCCGGAAGAGAGGAAGAAAGAGACCCTGGGTCTCTTGAAGCAGGGGCTGGACGATTTTTCCATATCCCGGGAGAAGGTGAGCTGGGGCATTCCGCTTCCCTTCGATCCGAAACAGAACGCATACGTGTGGGTGGATGCGCTTCCCAATTACATCTCAGCCGTTGGCTACGGTGACGATTCAGAGCAGTTCGAGAAGTGGTGGAATGAAGGAGAGGTGGTTCACCTGATAGGCAAGGACATCCTGAAATTTCATGCCATCTTCTGGCCGGCCATGCTCTCAGCTGTTGGGGTGAGCCCTCCCGACCGGATATTTGTTCACGGGTTCTTCACCATCGACGGGCAGAAGATGAGCAAGACCCTGGGGAACGTGGTGGATCCCGAATATCTGGTGAAGAAATATGGATCGGATGGCACCCGTTATCTCCTTTTGACCCAGTTTCCCTTCGGCCAGGACGGGGACATCCAAGTGGATAGGTTCGTGGAGAAATACAATTCCGATTTGGCCAATGATCTGGGGAATTTAGTCAGCAGGACTCTCAAGATGGTGAAGAGCTATCGCCAGGGGGAAATCCCCAAGCCATCGGCCTACCAGGAACCGGATGAAAACCTCAAGAAGGAAGCCACGGAATGTGCCCGAACGGTGTGGCAAAGCGTGCAAGAGATAAACTTAAAGCAGGCAGTAGACCAGGTTATGAAGCTGGTGAGGAGCACCAACAAGTACGTGGAGAGTCAAGCTCCCTGGGCGCTGGCCAAGGCGGACAAAAGGGAGAGGCTGGACACCGTCCTGTACACAAGCTGCGAGACGCTAAGAATCATCAGCGCTCTGTTTTACCCGGTGCTTCCGCAGGGATGTGTAAGGATAAGAGAACTGCTGGGTCTCTCCGGGGAGGCACTGAATCCGACCTTAGAGAAAGCAAAAGAGTGGGGTGTGCTGGAGCCCGGAACGAAAGTGGGCACACCTGAGTCTCTCTTCCCAAGAATGGAAAAGAAGGCTAAACAAGAGAAAACAGAAGTGGTTGTCTCCGGGAAAGAGACTATTCCCGAGGTCTCGTTTGACGAATTCTCCAAGATCGACTTAAGGGTTGCGGAGGTGAAGGAGGCTGAGAAAGTCAAGGGTGCGGACAAGCTTTTGAAACTCAAAATAGACATCGGCAACGAAGAAAGACAGATCGTGGCCGGAATCGCGGAGCAATACTCTCCCGAGGAGATGATAGGGAAGAGGATCGTGGTGGTGGTAAATCTCAAGCCGGCCAAGATCAGGGGAATAGAATCCAGGGGGATGCTTCTGGCGGCCAAGGACGGAAAGATTTTGAGTTTGGTCTGTGTGGATAAGGATGTAAAGGGTGGTTCGGACGTAAGCTAACCGGTCGAGTAACACAGAGTTAGGAAAAAGCCTTAAAGCATCACCTAAAGATTGCACAGACATCAAATAAGGTAGCCGCCTTGCCTTTTGCGGGACGCATCGTCGGTGCGCGAACGGGTTGCTGTCGATGTACTTGGTGGTCTCGGACACAAAAGACGTAGAGTAGGAAGCCGTAGGTTTTGGCCTGCTTATTACATTCTCTATCATCCTTTTTCATTCAGGCGTATTATGTTATGTGGGGCAGCCATTCAGGAGGAACCAAGAAGTGGCACGGGCTAAAAATCTCTTGGTATTCTCTCTCGTCCTTGCTGTCGCATCGACCACATGCACAAAACAGGGAACCCAGCCCCAGGCTGAATACAGGGAGCCTCTTTCGTTTGATCTCTTCGACGTGTTTCCCTGTGGTCCGCCGGAATGCGACTACGTGGCAAAAGTGCATGATACCTGGGACAGCGAGCTCAAGGAAGACGAAACGGTTAAGAACCATACTTGGTTTCTGGGGGACTACAGGGTCTTCGTGTATTTCCATGGCTACTGGGCCTCGGGCGACGGTAGTTACAGAGAGGTTCTCTTTTTCACCACGAGTGAGCCAAGCAAAGGGACGGATGTAATCCACTCCACCATTACGGTGTATGAGGCGGATCTCACCCACACCGGCCTTGAATTCTCAAAGATCGGGACCTACGTGTACCTTGACCGGTTCGATCCGATCGAAAACGAGACGGAAGCGAAGAACACCATGATCTTTTATTTAGACCAGTATCTTGAGGAATACAGCGGGGTCCCCTACGACAGCTCCTTAATAGACCGGTTAAAGAGGCGTCTCCAGGGCGGTGGTTACATCCGTAACTGGGTTGGTCATTACGTGCACTACGACCCCCCACTTGATTTGGGTGGAACGGTAATCGTGAACAAGTTGACCTCCAAGCTTGATTTCCTGGGCAGCAGCGTCTTTGGGGGGTACGGCAGAAGATACTTTCCTCCAGATTAACCCACGCAGTCTTGAAAATCCCTTCCATCTGCCGAGAAAATTCGTATCTTGAGTTGGCTTGGGTGGGCCGCGTGCCGCCTACGGTTAGAAAGGAAATCAGGTTACAGTGATCGATACACACGCACACTTAGATTTCAAGCAATTTGACCAGGACAGATCAAAGGTCATCGCTTACGCCTTCTCAAACGGAGTGGAGAAGATAGTCAATATAGGTGTTGACCTTAAATCGAGCGAGAGTTCGGTCAAGCTGGCCGAGGAGCATGATCGGGTATATGCAACGGTGGGATTTCATCCCCACGATGCCAAGGATTTGACGGAAGAGTATCTTAACCGGATTGCCGAGTTGGCAAAGCATGAGAAAGTGGTGGCCATCGGAGAGATCGGCCTGGATTTCTACAGGAATCTGTCTCCCAAAGAAGATCAAATCAGAGCATTCAGAAAACAGATCGCCTTGGCTAAAGAGCTTGAACTCCCCATGGTGGTGCACGTGCGCGAGGCCTGGGATCCGGCACTGGCCATCCTCAAGGAGGCCGGAGCCGGCGTTGCCGGTGGCGTTCTTCATTCTTTCTCCGGCAACTCCGAACAAGCTGCGATGGCTCAAGATATGGGATTTTACCTGGGGTTGAATGGAACGTTGACCTATCCCAACTCAAAGACTCTGCTTGTGGCAAAAGAGCTTTCCCTGGATTCGATTGTAGTGGAAACAGACTCTCCCTTTCTTTCACCAATCCCCCATCGTGGCCAGAGAAATCAGCCCGCGTATGTGAAGTTTGTGCTGGAAAGGTTGAGTGATCTTCTCCAACCCTTGACTTTTCAGGACTTAGAGCGTATCACCACCTTAAACGCCTGCCGGCTTTTCGGGCTGGATCTCGGATCTTCGCCCAGGATAGCCTATCCTATCCGTGACTCCCTGTATCTAAACATAACCAACCAGTGTTCCAACGCATGCGTGTTCTGCGTGAGAAGCCGCACTGATTTCGTCAAGGGTCACAACCTGCGCCTCGACCACGAGCCCACCTACCAGGAAGTGGTAGACTCCATCAACCACCCGGAGAAATACAGGGAGGTCGTCTTCTGCGGATATGGTGAGCCGACCATCCGTTTGGATCTGCTGAAAGAGGTGGCGCAATATCTTAAGAACAAAAACGTCGAGGTGAGACTGAACACGAACGGTCAGGGAAATCTCATCCATAAGAGGAACATAGTTCCGGAGCTGGTGGGCCTGATTGACATGGTCTCCATCAGCCTGAACGTGGATGACGAAGAGAAGTATGAGCGGCTGTGCCAACCCCGTTTCGGCGACAATGCCTTCGGACAGGTGGTCGCCTTTGCCAGGGAATGCAAGAGTCTCCTCCCCCGAACCATCCTCACCGTGCTGGATATGCCAGAGGTGGATTTGAAGAAGTGCGAAACAATCTCAAGAGAGCTGGACGTGGAACTTCGAATCAGACACTACAATAGAGTGGGGTGAACCAGTCGCCCCCCCTCCTTCTCTTCATAACGAAAGAACTCTCAATAGAAATCGACCCCCACACCAGAGACCGGTTTTGAAGGTGAGACCCAAAAGGAGTTTAGGCCAGAATTTCCTCTCCGATGACTCCGCCGCCAGGAGAATCGTGGAAAGCCTGGAGTTGAGAGAGGATGACGTCGTTCTGGAAATCGGAGCGGGCAAGGGGGCTTTAACCAGTCACCTTCTGGAGAAGGCCGACAGGGTTCTCGCGGTTGAAATCGATGTACGGCTCTGCCGTCACCTGCAGAAGAGATTCCACGGCAGAGAGAATCTGTCAGTCATAAATGAAGATATCCTGAAGATAGACTTGAGGGAAGTGATACAGCCCGGGACCAAATGCAAGGTGGTGGGAAACCTGCCCTTTCAGATCACCTCTCCGGTTATTTCATTTGTTCTGGAAAACAGGGAGATAATCAGCCCATGCGTGCTTATGGTTCAAAAAGAGGTGGCCCTGAGGATTTGTGCGCTTCCGGGTAACAGGGACTGGTCTCCCCTTTCCATTGCCGTTCAGCTTCACTCCGACGCAAGAGTTCTTTTCCACCTTAAATCCGAATCATTCTATCCCGCCCCGAAGGTTGACTCGTCTGTGGTCAAGATCACTTTTCTCGCCGAGCCACAAGTCTCGGTGCCGGATGAGGAGTGGTTTTTCAAGGTGGTGCGATCTGCGTTTTCACAGAGAAGGAAGATGATATTAAACTCCCTGGCGGGTAGTTTAGATTTGCCCAAGGGCACAATAGAGGTTATCTTGAAAGAAGTGGGCATAGACCCTCGAAAGCGGGCCGAGGCTCTGGATCTGAGCCAATTCGCCGATCTGGCCTCTGCCCTGAGGGAGATTCTGAAGTAATATCTGCCGCCGGTGCGTGAAGCAGCGAGCTGGAGCAGCCCAAGAACCTCAAAGCCCTGTCCGCTCTCCATTCCATGGAGGTGGGAAGGCGCGGAGGAACTGCTGACACATGTTCGAACCGCGATCCAGCGGCGATGATTGAGGCCGAAGGTGGACGTGATTTACCGTTTCTTACAGATGCTAAAGTGCTTACCTGGGATTCTGGCTCTATTTCTAATTCTCTTTTCGAAAGATGTCTTTTGTGCCCAGCTGAGGCTGGACTTCTCCCAGGACAATCGTACCTATGTGTGGAATACCAGGCTGGATTGCAGACCTGAGATCAAACGTAGGCTCTCCTGGGGATTTTCCAGTTCCATAAACTCCATGCTGACCAAAAGGTCGGTCTTTTCAAACAATCAGGACCGGTGGCAGGAGAATGGCAGAATCGATCTGAGTATGAGTTATGCTCTGACTGGCAGATTGAGAATCGGTGCGTTGTTTTCTCAAAAAGTTAGCTCGCTGGAGAAAAGGAAGGTCACCAGTTCGGAGTATGGCATAACATCTGAATATGACATCTCGGGAGTGAGAGTCCTGCAAACAATCGGAGGCAAATACATCGATCGCCGACTGAATCAGGGGAAAAGAAAAGATGCTGGATTCAATCACAGGCTGGAGCTTTCTCACTCTCCGCACATTCTTCCACAATCGGTTACCACCCTCTCTTTCAGTCAAACCAACTCAAGATTGAGCAATATTCCCCTGGTTGAAAGGGATCTCAGCCTGTCTTTCGTCAAGAGTTTTGCCACAGGGGATAGCCTTAGCGTTTTCTATCAGGAGGGTTGGTCGAGGAAGAACTTCTACCAGGGTGATTTAGTCGAGGCTTTAGTCAGTACTCAGAGAAGCAGCCGGAGGGTCATCAACCTTCGATCCTCTGCCTGGATTCCGTCTGACATTAGGGTGGGTTTTGATTTCGATCTCACCTCGAATGACTATAAGTATTCCGGTGAGCCAACCTCTTATGTACCGGGCCTGCGGGACAACCGCTTTTCCTCCCAGAATTTTCGTCTGAGAATTGAGCGGAAGTTTTTGGGAAGGCTAATCCTGGGAAGCTTCTATAAGTACACCCAAAGGGAGGAGGATTACGCTGACGATCCCAGGGATCAAAAGGTGAAAAGTGGAGATCTGGGAGGAAATCTATCGGTTGGGATAAGGCAGTCGGATTCGTTATACCTCACCGCCTCCGTGGGAGTGACATCATTTTATGCACAGGACGTTTCCAGCCGGTTTGATGACCGGGACATCTTGACTCTCATTGCCTGGGGAAAGTATCTACACGTCTTCAATCCGATATTCAGCCTGCGCATGGAGGGCGGTTTTCGAAACTTCCACAGGATCTATGTTTCCAGCCGTCGCTCGGCCAACAACAGCCAAAACCAGACATACGTGTTGTCGCCCACCCTGATCTGGAGACCTCACCAGAGCTTTAGCCTGGAGCAGAACTACAACATTCAGGCGAATTACATCTACTACGATTACGAGAAGTCAATAGAGAGTACCAGAAACAGATTGTTCCGCCGGGCCAGTTCCGGCACCAGAATGACCTGTCGCATCTTTCCCCGGGTGAGTTTGGCATTTGTTTACACTTATGGATATGAAGATTACGGACAGCTTGTCTGGAAGGATCAATGGGTGCGAAAGCCGAGCTGGGAACGGAGAACTCATACATTTAATTTCTCAATCCAGTACCAGCCCACACCAAGCTTAGTTTTCTCTCCCGAGTATACCTACCAGAGAAGGAAAACCTGGGATCATTTCGCCGAGCCGCTGACCTTTGAAAAGCGGCGCGCATTAAGGGACAAATTCGATCGGAATCTGATCTCCCTGTCCTGCAAATACTCTATTGATGACCGCAACCACATCAGCCTGTCCGGAGCTCGCCGGGTTCAGGAGAGCACCGTTAGCCCTGAGGAGACTTATGACTATGCCACCGTTTCGGTCAGCCGTATCTTTTGATAGAGGAAGATATTCATGAAGCCTATTTCGCCAGTCCGTCTCGGTTTGACCGCTCTTCTGTCTTTGCTTCTGATGGCATATTGTTGTGTTGCAGGATGCAAGAATCCGTTTAAAACCAGGAACTCACCGCCGCCGGAGTCCAGGGAGGGTACCTGGGAGACACCGGCCCTCCCGGAGATAGTGATTGAGAATCTGCTTAAGGCATATAATGAAAAGATTATCGACAATTTCGCTGAGTGTCTTTCCGACTCCTTCAGATTCTCCGCGCCGGAGGATTCGATCGACGCGGCTAATCTCGGCCTGCCCTGGCTTTTTGAAAGCTGGGACCGGGATGTCGAGATCAGAGTAACCGACAACATTTTCAAGACGGTTCGCGGAAGTTCGGATTCCTTAGACTACGATCTATATTTGTACTTAACGTCGCCCAATCAAGATGAGGAGAACGATACGTTGGCGGTTTCTTACAGAGACTACGAGCTGTTTATCTATGATTTGAAGGTCTCCCCCCCGGAGACCACTCTGGCTAAAGGGACGGTAGCCTTTAACATGAGACGGACCTCCCTGAACTGGTGGAGCATCTACTTCTGGAACGACATTCCGGCTACAGCGGGGGAAGACGATTGGGCGGATTTTAAGGCCAAGTTCAGGCAGTGAGGAAGATCTTTCCTATGGCACACTCGTTTCGGACATCAATAACGACTTACCTCTTGTTATTGATCTTGATTCTTCTTGCTTTGGCGGTGAGCTGCTTTAATCCCTTCTCTCCGTCCGTGGTCGGGCCCAGCGTCCTCAGACCCATTGCTGCTCAGATTGATCCGGACAGCGTTCTGTACAATTTCAGGTACGCCTATGAAAACCGGGACAGCATCGTGTACGAAAACTGTCTGGATGAAGACTTCGTTTACACCTATTGGGACCAGCAGGACATTCAGGGAATAGTCGAGTCCGAGTTTTTGAGAAGTGAAGATCTCAGGGTCACCAAGGATCTTTTCAGGGTCTTCGATGACATCAGTCTGGATAAATGGGAGGTGGAACCGGCTCCAGACAGCCTGGACAGCATAACGGGAGAAATATGGAAGGTACGAGTGGTGACCTATGTTCTCCTGGTGTGGGATACAGATGGCGACCGTAATTACGAATCATACAGCGCCAGCGGGTCTGCAGAGTTTCTGTTCCGAAAATCGGAGAAGGATAATCTCTGGAGAATCGTTCGCTGGATTGACAGAACGACTTAGACTTCAGAATAACTGATGAACTTCAAGGAGGCGCAAGATGGCAAAACTGAGTATAAATGTGGACCACGTGGCGACCTTAAGACAAGCCAGGATGGCT
>Ga0114919_10003492_pt1 | contig 12680 bp, 11 predicted proteins | sample BlataG_FD_88682 | JGI IMG/M metagenome (GOLD analysis project Ga0114919, IMG submission 88682) | Deep subsurface microbial communities from Black Sea to uncover new lineages of life (NeLLi) - Black_00105 metaG | ecosystem: Environmental > Aquatic > Marine > Oceanic > Sediment | place: Atlantic... | reverse complement strand
TGCGTTTCCAGATAAGGTCATAAAGCTTGGATTGGTCTGAACCAAGAAACTGTTTCACCTGCTCTGGTTCGCGATGAACGCTGGTAGGCCGAATCGCCTCATGGGCTTCTTGCGCCCATTTTGTTTTCTGGGCGAACAGCCGTGCCCTGGGAGGAAGGAAATCCCTACCATATTTCTGATTGATAAACTCTCTGGTCTCAGTTATGGCAGAAGCAGAAATGTGGGTAGAATCGGTGCGCATATATGTTATCAGCCCCACTGAGCCTTCCTCGCCAAGCGGCAGTCCTTCGTAGAGCTGCTGAGCAACAACCATAGTGCGCTTAGCAGTGAAGTGCAACTTCCTCCAAGCTTCTTGTTGCAAAGTACTGGTGATAAAAGGTGGAGCTGGTTGGCGAGCTATTCGCTTCGTCTGTATCTCTTTAACTACATAGCTAGCTTTCTCCAGAGCAGCAACAAGCTTCTTTGCTTCTTGCTCATTGCCAATATGCAGCTTGGTGCCATCAGACAAAGCTGTCAGCTTAGCTCTGAAGCTTGTTTCCCGGTCTTCAGCTAAGCATAGCTCAACTTCAATAGTCCAGTATTCCTGGCGGACAAAGTTCTGGATTTCCCGCTCACGATCAACGATTATTCTCACAGCTACTGATTGAACCCTGCCAGCAGAGAGTCCTCTCTGCACCTTCTGCCATAGGAGCGGGCTTAGCTTGTAGCCAACCAGCCTATCGAGGATACGCCTGGCCTGTTGGGCGTTAACTAGATTCATGTCAACAGGGCGAGGATTCTTGAATGCCTCCTCGATAGCTTCATTAGTTATCTCGTGAAAAACCACCCGGCGGATAGGGATCCTGTCCTTCCGTAGCTTGGCTGCTTCGACCAGATGCCAGGAGATCGCCTCTCCTTCGCGATCAGGGTCGGTAGCCAGGTAAATGGAACTAGCCTCATTCGCCGCTTCCTTGATTTCCTTGATTATCTTTCTCTTTTGTTGCGGGATGACATATTTGGGGGCGAAATTATTCTCTATATCTACTCCCAGGCTTGCCTTGGGTAAGTCGCGCACATGTCCCAAAGATGCTTTGATAACATAGCTGCGCCCCAAGAACTTGCTTAGCGTCCTTGCCTTGGCTGGGGATTCAACGATAACCAGTTTCTTCGCCATGACTTACCCTATCTTGACACCGTGAGCCAGCACATAATTCATATTTCCCACTTGTCTTGCGGCGCCTCTCAGCTCTAGCATAGCTAGCGTGCTGCTTACCTCAGGCATGGTTAGACCGCTGCATCTACAAATCTCGTCTATATGGCTCGGCTCAGAACTCAGTTGTTTCAATAGCAGGGATTCAATCTCGTTAGCCGCCAAGAGCTCTTTCATTTCCAGTTGCTGGGCTGCCATCGTCAAGTTTAGTTCCTCCAGAATATCAGCGCAATTGCGGACTAACTTAGCCCCTTCCTGAATGAGGCGATTGGTTCCTTTACTGGCTGGGGAAAGAATGCTGCCAGGGATAGCAAAAACCTCTCGGTTCTGCTCCAGTGCTTGGTTGGCGGTAATCAAAGCGCCGCTGCTTTCCCCAGCTTCAACTACTAGCACCCCAAGGCTCAACCCACTCATAAGTCTATTGCGGCATGGGAAGTTCTCGGCTCTTGGTCGGGTGCCCAAGGGATATTCGCTTATTAAGGCTCCGTGTTCCATGATAGTCTGGGCTAGTTTGGCGTTCTCGGCAGGATAAACAATGTCTAAACCAGAGGCGAAAACGGCTACAGTCTCGCCTCCAACTTCCAGGGCACTGCGGTGGCTTATGGAATCGATTCCTCTAGCGAGGCCGCTAACGATGACAATCCCGCTTCGGGCCAAGTCAGCTACAATTTCTTGGGCTACTTGACGCCCATAGATGCTAGGTCGGCGGGTGCCGACTACAGCTAGACACGGTTCATCTTGAGGCAACAGGTTGCCCCTGACATAAAGTACGGGCGGATAATCGTAGATCTCCTTCAATCTCATAGGATAGGAGGGGTCTTCGCAGGTAAGCGCTCTTGTCTTGTAGCGTTCTAGTTTCTCCATCTCAGCATCGAGGGAAATCCTGGGATGCATGGCGATCAGGGCATCTATGCTTCTGGAATCCAAGCCGGCTCGCTTTAGCTCACTTGATGGAGCCTCCCAGGCATCTCTTAAACTGCTGAAATGCTCCTTTAGCAGACAAAGCCTTACCCGGCCAATTCCGGGTATCTTGGAGAAGCCTATCCAGTATTTCAGTTCATCGGCAGTCATCATGGAGAGTGATTGGATTTTAACATGGGCACTGGCCAACGGCAATGAATGGGGTGTCGTAGTCAAATCTTTGGCTGCACGGCTATTTGTGCTGCGGCAAGGCGGGCTACAGGCACACGGTAAGGTGAGCAACTCACGTAGTCCAAGCCTACTTTATCGAAAAATTCTATAGACTTTGGGTTGCCTCCATGCTCTCCGCAAATGCCTATCTTCAGATTGGGTTTGGTTTTCCTCCCCCTTTCTACCGCTATTTTTATGAGTTCGCCGACTCCACTCTCGTCCAAGCTGATAAAGGGGTCCGATGCGAAAATCCCCCCTTTAAGATAAGTGGGCATGAACGTTCCAGCGTCGTCCCGGCTAATCCCAAAGGCAGTTTGAGTTAAATCGTTAGTGCCAAAGGAAAAGAAGTCTGCATATTTGGCCAGTTCATCGGCAATGAGAGCGGCCCTGGGAAGTTCGATCATCACTCCTACCTGGTAGCTCAGGTCGTCGGCTCCCCATTCACGCTTTATCTTTTCACAGATGTTAACCACGAGACCCTTGAGAAACCTCAGCTCTTCAACGTGTGCTACAAGAGGTAGCATGATCTCAGGGAAGATCCTGAGCCCCTTTTCACTCAGTTCGCACGCAGCCTCCATTATGGCCCTGACACCGCATTCATAGATTTCGGGGGAGGTAATGCCGAGGCGACATCCACGATGGCCGAGCATAGGGTTGGACTCATGCAATTCCCTTGCCTTGGCGCGAAGCTTTCCGAAGGGGATCCCCAAACGCCTGGACAGAGTTTTAAGCTCATCCTCGGCATAGGGCAAGGGTAGAAATTCATGGAGGGGAGGGTCTAGGAGGCGAACCGTCACAGGCAAACCTTCCATCTGCTCAAAAATTTCTACAAAATCTGGTCTGCACATGGACATAAGCTTCTTTAGGGCCTCTTCCCTAGTTGTGGCCTCTTCAGCAACTATTGCTTTCCGGAAATAGTCTATTCTATCGGGTTGGAAAACCATATGCTCCGTTCTACACAGACCTATACCTTCAGCCCCAAAGGCTCTCGCCAGCTTAGCATCTTGAGGATTGTCGGCATTTGCCATTACTTTTAGGTGCTTAGCCAAATCTGTCCAAACCAAGAGTTCTTCAAGCTCGCGGCTAGGCCTCGGAGCAATTACAGGAAGTTTCCCTGACATAACCTCCCCTTTGGCTCCGTCTAGGGTGATATAGTCTCCCTTCCGGAATACTTTGTTTCCTACAATGAACTCCTCTCTCCCCTCGTCAATTGTTATCGCTGCTGCTCCTACCACGGAGCTTTTTCCCATCCCCCGAGTCACCACTGCGGCATGGGATGTTATCCCGCCCCTGGCGGTTAACACTCCCTTAGCAGCCATTATCCCAGCAAAATCGTCTGCTGAGGTTTCGTTTCTAACCAGAATGTAGTCAGCATTGTCCCGGGCGAGTTCTGCCAGCTCCTCTGGGTCAAAGACTATCTTTCCCGAAGCAACTCCTGGTGAAGCAGGAAGACCCGTGGCGATGACTTCTTTTTCCGCGGTAGGGTCTAGCGTGGGGTGCAATAGTTGCTCTACATCCTCTGGACTTATGTACTGGAAAGCCTCCTTTGCGGCAATCAGTTTCTCCCTCACCATATCAATGGCAACCTTAACGCCTGCCTGGGCTGCCCTCTTCCCTGCCCTGGTTTGTAAGATCCACAGCTTTTCATCCTGAATGGTGAATTCGATATCCTGCAAGTCTTTGAAATGTCTTTCTAGCCTCTGGGCAATGGCCCAGAGCTCTTCATAGCAGTGAGGCATAAGTTTTTCTAAATCGCTTATAGGTTGAGGAGTCCTGATGCCCGCCACTATGTCCTCGCCTTGAGCATTACGCATAAATTCCCCAAAAAGCTTTCTTTCTCCTGTTGATGGATCTCGGGAGAAAACAACCCCAGTACCGCTTCTATCTCCCATATTCCCAAAGACCATAGCTTGGACATTGACTGCTGTCCCCCACTCCTGGGGAATACTATTGGCCTCTCTATATGCTATAGCTGAGGGGCTATTCCAGGATTCGAAGACGGCGGAAATGGCTTCCCAAAGTTGCTCATAAGGATCAGAGGCACATTCTCTACCAGCAACTTCTTTTACCTTCTTCTCCATCTTATGTACTATCTCTCTAAGGTCCTCCGTTGATAGTTCTGTATCTAATGTGAGACCCCTCTCCCTTTTCTTCTCTTCTAACACTTTCTCCAGGATTTTCCCATCCATGCCCATCACCACACTGGCCCATGCCTGGACAAACCTTCGGCAAGTGTCATAAGCAAACCTTTCGTTATTGGTGCGCCTTGCCAGGCCGCGAACAGTTTTCTCATTCAAGCCCAAGTTGAGAATGCTTTCCATCATGCCTGGCATGGATACTCTGGCACCTGAGCGTACGGAAACAAGCAAGGGATTCTCCTCGTCCCCGAACCTTGCTCCCATAAGCTTTTCTGTTTTGCCCAGGTTCTCGTGTATCTCGGCCTCTAGTCCCTCGGGGTATGCCTTATGTTTGAAGTAGAAGGTACAGGCTTCAGACGTAATGGTAAATCCTGGGGGTACGGGAACCCCCATGTTCGCCATCGTGGCAAGGCCAGCTCCTTTGCCTCCCAGAATATCCTTTAGCTCGGCCTTTCCATTTGCTTTGCCACCACCAAAAAAGTAAACCCATTTTATTTCCATTTTGCGTTCTCCTGTTTCGCTCAATTGATAGATTTTAACACGGCTAGGAACAGTTAAGCACGCCCTAGGCTAATCTCGCAGCGCGTAATGCCCAGAGCCTTTTGCTATCGCCCTTCTGCCAAAAAGAGCGACTAAGCAATCCTCGTGGTCTGTCAAAGAGGACATTTCTGTGCACCACTGCTGATAAGCCTCCCAATGATTGTCTGACGCTCTCCCGTCCCTCCCGTAAGAACGGATATGTCGTGAGTCTCCACCGATAGCAAGCCATCGGCTCCGCCGATGAGAGATTTGCTCCGATGTGCGGTTCGAGAGGAAGTTGTGCGCGTCTATTCCGAGCGGCTAGGGCAATATCCGCCATTTGTTATCCTCTGCGAACTGTCGCAAACCCTTGTCAGGATAGGTGGCGACCGGGTTACCCACCAGCTTCAACAAAGGAACATCAGAAATGCTATCGGCGTAAGCAAAGCTTGAGGAGAGGTCTATTTTCAGTCCATTTTGCCTGAGGAATTGTTGTAGCAACTTGGCTTTGTTTTGGCCAAAGCATACTGGTTTGACGACTTTGCCAGTATATGTGCCATCAACTACCTCGAGCTTTGTGCCAATTACATGGGACACGCCTAGTCTTTGCCCGACAGTCTCCAAGAGCACAGTGCTCGTAGCGGATACAATCGCCACGATGTGTCCGCTTTGTTTATGCCATTCTAGAATATCAACGACATCGCTGCGCAGCGAGTTAAGCATATAGTTATCGGTGACCCAATCGAACATCGCGAGCACCTCCTCGCTGCTTGCCCCCTTGAAGATGCCACACAAGTCCTCCATCCACTTTGCCGTGTATTTCTCTCTGCTCCACAATTTGCACGTCACCAATAGCCATGAACCCAAATGTACCGCCCAAAATGCTAATATCCAGGCTCTCTTCTTTTTGTGCTTGAGGTAATATTTAATAAACCCTTCCCACAGGTGCCCGGAGCATAGGGTTCCATCCAGGTCGAAAAGAGCTATAGTGCTGGTCATCTATCTTTGTTCAAAAGGCGTAGTAGTTCTTGCAGATCCAAGGTATTCAATACATGCTGAGGCTCACACCAAGCTCGCCGAGCCACAGCAACCCCAAACCTCATAAAGCTAAAGTGGGCCACACTATGAGCATCAGTCTCAATGGCAAGTTTTATCTGCAACTCCCTGGCTCTAAAGGCGTGAATATCATTCAAATCAAGCCGTTCAGGCATAGCATTGATTTCGAGCACCTTGTTATTCTTTGCTGCTGCTTGGAGGATAGCCTCCATATCTATGGCTACAGGCTCGCGCTCACCCAGGAGGCGGCAGGTAGGGTGAGCTATAATGTCAACATCTGGGTTCTCTATGGCGCTTAGTACCCTCCTGGTCATCCTTGCCTCACTTTGGTTCATAGCGGAGTGCACAGCAGCGATAACTATGTCCAGATGCGACAGGATTTCATGTGGCAGATCCAGGCTGCCATCGGCCCGAATATCAACTTCGATGCCACTGAACACATGGATTCCGCTTGATCGCTCATTAAGCGCCCTGATCTCGGCAATCTGTTTCTTCAATCTCTCCACATCAAGCCCATGAGCAATGCCTCGCCCACCAGAATGATCAGTGATTGCTATGTACTGGTAGCCCAGGTCTCTAGCTGCTAAAGCCATTTGCTCCATGGAATCATGCCCGTCACTCCAATCGGTATGCAGGTGAAGGTCGCCTTTTATGTCGGATAATTCCACAAGCTTCGGTATAGTTCCCTGCTCAGCCTTTTCCACTTCACCTTGGGCTTCTCTGAGCTCAGGTGGAATATATTGGAGCCCAAGCCGATGATAGAATTCTTCCTCAAGGGCGAATTTCTCCAGCTTGTCTGTAGCCAGACTGGTGATGCCGTACTCACTCAACTTCAAGCCTTGCCTGCGCCCTCTTTCCCTCAAGGATATATTATGCTGTTTGCTCCCGGTGAAATACTGAAGCAAAGAGCCAAAGGAGTCGTGCTCGACCATCCTCAAGTCGACCTGTAACCCTCCGGAAACGATAGCGCTTGCCTTAGTTGGCCCTTGTGCCAATATCTGCCCCACAGGAGCTAAACTAACAAAAGCATCTATGACTTCGTGGGGGTTATCAGCAGTGCCCATAAGATCAATATCGCCCAGTGTTTCTCTGAAGCGCCGCAGGCTACCGGCATAGGTCAGATTCCCCGCACCAGGAATGGAGCGGAGAGCACCTAGAATCTCCTCCACCATGGGCAAGGCTTCTCCAATGGGAGTGCGTTGGTCTTTGCGCCGTAAGGCTTGGATTTGCTGGCGGATGTTGTCGGCAGTCTTGTCACCGAGACGGAAGAGTGTAGCCAGCCGACCGTCATTGATCGCTTGCTCCAGTTGGTCCACTGATGTTATCCCCAGTTCGCTGGAAAGCCTGTTAGCCGTCTTGGGGCCAATTCCTGGGATGGACAGGAGATTTGTTATACCGTCAGGGAACTCAGCCTTGAGATTCTCATAATAACCCAGCTTGCCTGTAGTCACCAGCTCAGTAGTCTTCTTAGCTATTGCCTCTCCCACGCCAGGGATATTCCTCAAGTCCTCCCCCTGTTCTAGCAGAATCTTTAATTCCCGGGGGTAATGCTCGATAGCCCGGGCTGCCTTCTGGTAGGCACGAATCTTAAAGCCGTTTTCGCCTTTGAGTTCCAGGAGGTCACCAATGTCACTGAATACCTTAGCAATCGCTGTGTTTTTCATTGGTGTTGGCTACCCCCGATAGGCCTCTTTTCTATGTCTAATGGCCGTGACTGTGACTAATTTCTGCTTATCTTCAACAGTATGAACAATACGATAATTCCTTATTCGCAATCGGTATGCTTTCTCTGCCCCCTCCAGTTTCTTAGACCGCTTTGGTTTGGGTTCCCTTGCCAAAGCCTTTATCCTTTCCCAGAGGACTGGCACAATCCTTTTAAGCAGATCGCCAAGTTCTTTCTCTGCCGAATGGCTCAACCTGACTTCATAAGAGACCACTAGCCTTCAGCCTTTCCTCCACTTCTTGTAGAGAACTTGTAGCTTCGTCTTTCCTCTCTGCCAGAAGCCGCAAATCCTCCAAGTCTTCCAAAATTTCCTGATGAAGCTCTATATCCAGAATTACTGCTTCCTTCTTGCCCTTGTCGTCTGTTATGAAATTTTCCTTACCGAGCGTAGCCATAACGTTCCTCCTCAGTGTTCTTCGCTCGATTGTTACATCCTATCCCTTATCCACTCCCAGTCAGGATTGCCATGCTCGAAGAAAGACTTAAAGTTATCCTTCAGCCACTCGTAATAGTCATCTTCGACATACTGGCAAAAGGCCTCTACAAGTTGCCGCTCTGAAATATCCCGGGGAACTTCCAGCTCCATGTCTTCGAATCGGCAGTTGAGGAATTCTTGAACAACAGGTCTATCAAGCATATCTTGCCCCCTAAGTATTGCACTGAGAAGTATCGCAAAGTTCTTCAATTATCTCAGAGATAACATAAACCCTCAGGATGAATGTTTTCAGTTCATTATGAGCTTCTCTAATCGTAAAGTGCATCTCCCGCTGATGACCAAAATGTTCTTTATCTGTGCCCTCTGTCAGTTGAATGCTCGCGACGCTTTCTGGACGATCATTGATGTACTTTCTTTTCTTTCTGTCGAAGTCTGCGGGCTTAACTTCCCAGCAACATACATCTGGCTTGGTTCGGAAATCATGGTCGTGGTCGAAAAAGTGATCGAGACTAGTTTCGACTTCTAGTTCAGAAATAAAATCTGGGTCCCGCTTATCCTGAGACAGGGGCCACTTTACAATGCAGTCAATGTGTGAACCGCTGTTGTAATCGAGTATTTCAAATGGCAGGAATTCTTTCTGACAAAGCTGAGCGATTATCAAAACGACCTCCTGTTCAAACTCGGGATTGCTGGCGAACTTCGTTCCCAATTGTCTCAAGTACCTGTTTGGGGCGTGGAATTTGTTCTTTGCGTTTTCAACACGCTGAAGTAGGCCACTATACATTTGCTGCTTTTCCTCGGTGGATCTCTGGATTTTGTAGTCTTCTATAATCTGATTTAGCGGGTCTTTTATCTTATTTCTGATTGCATTGATTACTTCTGTATCAAAGAAGTCTTCTCTATTCGCCTGGATTGATTTCTCCAAGTAATCAGCTTGTACGAATCCTCTAACTCTGGCCGCTATTGTGGCAGGTGAGGTCAATTCAGGGTATAGCTCCGAGTAAAGGTTCTTTTCTATTACACGCCCATTCACGACTAGGTATATTCCGCGCGTAAACGTTTCAATGGGCATCTGGTGATTAACATAGATTGAGCACTTAGATTCATACGTTGGGTCTATGTTGTCTAGGACGAAGCCAAATTCTTTCTTGGTCCAGCTTGATTCGTCGAAGTCTTCCTTTTTGATTTCGAGGTCGTTGAGCCTTATTTTGAAATCATCAGATAGAGGCAAGTTGGAGAGCTTATGACGAACCAGACTGTAAATTTCAGTATTTCGCAAACTGAGCTTATTGTTATTTATTTCTATGGTAGTTCCGTGTCCAGGATCTAGTAAATGTTGCTTGTATTCTTCGCTTTTGACAGGGTCAGAAATCCTAACATCTCGAATCTTTCCATCTTCATCAAAGATCTTCTTTATCTCCAAGAATAATGGCTCTCTTGCCTGTTTGAGTGTAAAGATCCTTATGAAATCACCCAGAGTGAAGAAGGAGACTATGCCTATTCCAAAACATCCCAACAACCTCCTGTCGAACCTGGGAGTGGTTTGGCCATTCTCGATCATCGTCCTTTTTTTTCGATTTGGCTATGGTTATCAATTCATTTAGATCCTCCACATCCATGCCGCATCCATTGTCCTTGATCAAGATTTGCTGCGATTCGCCCCTGGTTGAAATCTCGACTATTGACGCATCAGCATCGTAGGAATTCGCACACAGTTCGACCAAGACATTTTCTGGCCTGTAAATTGTTTTCCCTAAGAAAGGAATTAGCTCCTTATAATCTACGTTCCAATCCATCATGCCCTCCTAATGACAAGTCACTATTCTTTAAGTAGAGAATGTAATTCACTTCAGCTTCCCATGCCAAGTTCCTTTTCAAAGTCTAGGTAGGATTTCTTGCGTTTATAGAGTTCGGTTATTCTGTCCAACTCGATAAATTTCACTCGATTGCTAATCTCGTGAAAGCTCCCTGAAAGCAAGTTCGTGGCTTTCTCCTGGTCTGCCTGAGATACTACAAGGAAAAGCCGACTGTTCCAGAGATCAAACGCATGTTTTAATTTCGCTAGAGCATGATAGAGGTCTCCTCCAATGTGAACCTCAAACACATAGGTGGGCACAGAACGCTCTACCCGCCTCCAAACAACATCGAGCCTTCCTATGTCAAAAGAATATTCAGCCTCGGCGAGGAATTTCTGAAGCTTCCCAATCTCAACCAGTTTCTGCTGTAGCTCTTTATGCAGCGGCATCTCCGCTGGCTGTTCAATTCCAGGTTGCTTGAACTGAGAGATTATTTGCTCAGCTAGCTGCAGGTCAATTGACTGAAAGCCCACTGCCACTTTGAGTTTCAGAGTATCAGACGTTATTCTGTCTACTTCCCACCTATCGGGTGGTAGACAGTAGTCTGCACTGAACTCGAAGCGTAGTGGCCATATCACTTTTTCTTCTTTGATTTCGTCCAACCAGAGAGGCTGGTCTTGCACAAATTTTGCTTGTACTGAACCATAACCAACGATGCCGGCAACTGACTCAGTGACATAGAATAGTACAATGTCATTCTCAGCGAGCTTTTCCCAGCGACGTTTCTGCCTCTGCCTAAGCCCCCAAATATTTCCCTTTTCAAACGCCTCCATCCAGTTTGACGAAGAACCTACTGCCATCCAATAATCAGCCAATTATTCCTCCTAGTTAATCCCTCACTCCCAAAGCTCATCCTCACCAAAGCCTTCCTCCAGCCCCAATTTATCAGCTTCTTCCTCTGTATATCTATCGTAGGTTTCTTCCTGACTAAGGGACTCTTTCAAGCACAGGAAAGGAGGGGAAAAGAGTCTCCTTACTTGCGAGCCACATTTGGGGCAGCCTTTAAGCGGTTCGTCATTTATTCCCTGCCTTACCTCGAATTTATCTTTACACAGGTTGCAGTGAGTCTTGCCTGTAGCTTTGTATTCGTAAATTGGCACTGCACCCTCACCTTAGCCCTCTCCCATTAAGGGAGACGGAATCTAGGGATTCTACCCTCCTCCGCAGCAATGTTTACGTTTGTTGCCTGAGCCACAGGCATATAGTACTTTAGAGAACTCCAGGCTCTCCTGGGGTATAGTCTCGCACCCACTTTGTCTTAGCAACTTCCTCTCGAAGCCAGTCAACCATCGTCTTGTCATTGGTCCACTGGCTCCGTTGTTACTAACACCCAGATTCCCAACAATAGCCTCCAACCCTCTCCCTTTACCGGGCGGTTGACTGCAGGGCTTCTGAGCGGACAATTCACCTGACTGGATCCAGTGGCGCATAGTCTCCGTATTTCCCCCTTCTTTCCCTGGCTGTTTCCCTTATGCTGGTTGGTTCTCCCACATGGCCTGTGTCGATCTGGCACCCTATAGGATACAGTCTTAATGTGATACATTCAATTCATCAAGCCGTCATAGAGCGAGAATGCCGGCCTTCTCCGGCAACGGTTGGTTTCTCTCCCGGGCCGCGAGAACGCCGGTCTTCCTAGCCCCCAATTTCCTTCACCAGCTCTTTGACATACTTCCCAATAGCGAGAGAAGAAGTGAAGCCCGGCGATTCTATCCCAATGAGATTTATTAGCCCTGGAAAGCCTTTCTTGTCCTCGTGTGCTATGACAAAATCTTTGACAGTTTCGTGTGGGCTTTGAAGCATGGGTCTTATTCCAGAAGATTCGGGCTCCAAATCCTCAAGTTCGAGAAAGGGAAAATACTTTTTAGCAAAGTTGTAGAACAGCTCCCTTTCGCCTCCATCTACTTCATAGTGTATGTCCTCAACATAGTACTCGTAGGGACCGAGCCTTGTCCTTCCATCGACAGCAATGCAATTATGGATGCCTACTCCCACTTTTCCGGGAACAGGATAGACAAGCCTTTTCACCAACCGCCACCTCTTCGGTGGTATGCTGAAGTAATCCCCCTTTAGTAAATAGGTCTTGTAGTGTGCCTGGGCTATGTCTATTCCAGCAAGTTGTGCTATTTTTTCAGCGTTGAGGCCAGCAGAATTTATCAAGATGGGGGTGGTGAAAGAGGAAATCCCTCCTTCCTCCTTTATCGTAACCTTGTATTTGGAGTCCAGCTTCTCTATGCCTACTACTTCACAATTGAAGACGAACTTGACGTTTTCGCTTGTCGCTTTACTATATAAGGCTTTCATAAATGAGTAAGAATCGGCAATGCCCGAAGAAGGGGAAAGCATCCCGGCTATGCCTTGCACATTGGGCTCGAGTCTTTTGATTTCGTCCCCCGAAATAAGCGTTACACCTTCCACTCCATTTCTCCTCGCCTGCTCGTAGAGTTTTTCAAGTCCCTCCATCTCATCTTCTTCTACGGCTGAGAAGATTTTCCCTAGCCTTTTGCATTCTACGCTGTGCTTTTCACAGAATTCATAAAGCAAAGCGTTACCTTCAACGCAAAGTCTCGCTTTGAGCGAATCTTCAGGGTAAGGAATTCCGGCATGAACAACTTCGCTGTGTCTACTGCTGGCC
>Ga0114919_10003491_pt1 | contig 12683 bp, 11 predicted proteins | sample BlataG_FD_88682 | JGI IMG/M metagenome (GOLD analysis project Ga0114919, IMG submission 88682) | Deep subsurface microbial communities from Black Sea to uncover new lineages of life (NeLLi) - Black_00105 metaG | ecosystem: Environmental > Aquatic > Marine > Oceanic > Sediment | place: Atlantic... | reverse complement strand
GCGAAGAGAGAAATCAGCTCCTCAGCTGCACCCGCAGGGACAGCCAGCAACATCCGCTCCTGCGATTCAGAAAGCCATATCTCAGTATAGGAAAGACCGGAATACTTCAGCGGGGCTTTTTCCAGATATACCCGGACTCCGGTTTCTGCTGCCATTTCCCCTACTGCTGACGAGAGCCCGCCTCCGCCACAGTCGGTAATTCGCCGATATAACCCCCGCTCCCTCGCCTTCAACAGAACATCAATGAGCTTTTTCTCCACGATTGGGTCTCCCTGAACTGAGCTAGAAGAAACAGCTTCAGCCTCTGCGCTTAGCCCGGCGGAGGCAAAGGTGACACCACCGATACCATCTCGCCCGGTCCTGCCCCCTACCACCACAACCAGGTCTCCTGGCTGCTGTCTTCCCATCTGAGCGGCGCTCTTAGGCATGAGTCCTATAGTTCCACAGGTGACCACCGGGTTGGCTAAATATCGCTCATCAAAGAGGATGGCACCGTTGATGATGGGGATTCCCATGCAATTACTATAGTCAGCCGCCCCAGCACGCACCCCATTAAGAATACGACGGGGATGGAGAACACCGGGGGGAAGTCTATCATGGGGGAAATCGGGCGGGGCAAAGCAAAATACGCCGGTACAGGCAATTGGTTTTGACCCCAAGCCGGTGCCCAAGGGGTCACGAATACATCCGCCTATTCCTGTTGACGCCCCTCCATAGGGTTCAATGGCTGAAGGGTGGTTATGAGTCTCAACCTTAAAACATAATGCGTAACGACCGTCAAAATCTATCACTCCTGAGTTATCCTTGAAGGTGGAAAGACACCACGGCTTATTTAGCTCGCCGGTCACCTTCATGATGGTGCTTTGGAGCAGGTTGTCAATAACCAGCTCACCGAGCCTGATTTTGGACTTGAATGTCTTGTGCTTGCAATGCTCCGACCAGGTTTGCGCCAGAGTCTCAAGCTCAACATCGGTGGGATTGCGACCAAACTGAGAGAAGTAGCTTTGAATACGCTTTAACTCATTCAGATTTAACCCAAGTTTCCCCTCGCCCAGCCTGGTTAGCCCATCATCATCCAGGCTTAATAAATCAACCTCTTGCAAAGAGAAATGGTATGCTGCCGTGGGCAGTGATACCTTTTCCTGGCTGGTAACCACATGCTGAACTGCACTATTAACCAGTAGCTTATCGCGGATAAATTCAATGTCGCCTGCTGAAAGCTTGCCCCATAGATAATATCTTTTGGCTGTCTTAACCGCCTCAAGTGTAGTTATGCCCAGGTCAAGGATGCCTTTCCTCACACTCTCCTCTACCGGGTCCATCAAACCAGGGTTATAGGCAACTTCAATGGCATGAACATTCTCATCCTCTATAGCAACAAGGGGCGTTTCTCCAATTGAATAATCTTCAATTACGGGGTCAGCCAGCAGCTCGCGGCAGATTATGTTTGCCTCTTTCTGGCTCAGTCCCCCTTCCAGCAGATATATATCGCTGACCCTGACCTGGTCGGTAGCGGCGATGCCAAGGTCGCGGATATCCTTTTGCAGTGCCTTTCCCCGTGGGTCGGGAAAACCAGACCTTACTGAGACCTCAACCCGGAACAAGAGATTCTCCCTCCTTTTATATTAGGATATATTCTACTATCGCCGCCAAATAAGCGCAAGTTATTGTACTCGTTTTAGTACCTTAGTGACACTTCAACTTTCGGCACCTCACCCACTTAGATATTTACTTAACAACCCTCCCCCTTTATGCACCCTAAAAAATCTTCGATTTTTCAGGGGACCCACTTTATCCCCCTCCCTTACAAGGGAGGGGGAATGATATAAAAGAGGGACTTCGTCCCTCTAAAACTCCCTATAATGTATGTGGGGGCTTGCCTTTCTTTGACTCTCTTACTTTTGGGGTATCTAAGAGGAGCAAAGCTCCCCTCTAAACTCTCCTTTCCCCTCCCTGAGAGGGAGATGTATTCTTAGCATGAGGGGGAGGAATAAAAAAGAAGAGGCTTCGCCTCTCTTTGACTCTCTATTCTATGGGGTGTTTAAGAGGGGTGCTAGCCCCAATGGGCGGGTGGGTGGGAAGAAAGAGATGAGTTAAAAAAACAGGGAGAGGATGGGGTCAATGCTATGGAGAAACGAGACATGATAATCTGTATCCCCAATCTATCTGAGCTAGCTCAGTTGGCTTTGTGGAAGCAGTAGCCAACCCCGGGCTCAGTAATAATGTATTTGGGTTGAGTTGGGTCGGGCTCTATCTTCTGACGCAGATGCCAGATATAGATACGAACATAATCCAGGTCATCGATGTATTCCCAGCCCCACACCCCTTCCAGCAGTTGTTTGTGAGTAAGAATACGTCTGGCATTTTGCAACAGCAGCGCAAGCAGGCGAAACTCCGTTGGGGTCAGCCTCACCCGCTCTCCATTTACAATAACCTTCCGCTGGGCAATATCCACTGTCAGGAAACCATCACTATAGGAAATCCCCCTCCCCGCCTCCGGGGAAGAAGGTAACTCAGCGCGCCGCAGTATTGCCCGCACCCTCGCCACCAGCTCTTTACTTCCCACCGGCTTTATAAGGTATTCATCGGCTCCGTAGTCAAGTCCACGCACTTTGTCTTCCTCGGATTTTTGTTTACCAGTGAGCATAATGATGGGGATATCAGAGATATCACGGATGCGGCTACAGGTCTGCCAGCCATCCATCCCGGGCATCACCACATCCAGGAGAACTATATCTGGTCTATGGACGAATAAAAGCCGCAGGCCTTTCTCCCCGCTATCAGCGCTGAGCACTTCGTATCCCTTTCGAGTAAGAACCTGCTCAACCAGTCTAACAAAGGTAGGGTCATCATCAATTACCAGGATTTTCTTCCCCACTGTCATCTCCACCGATGCTAGGGCTATCTTTACCCCGTCGCAGCATTTCAGCAATTACTCCGGGTAACTGACGGGTATCGATGGGCTTTGTTAAATATCCATCGCACCCGGACTCAATAACCCTCTCTCTGTCTCCCTTCATAGCATACGCAGTAAGGGCAATAATAGGGATTTGGCTGAATCCTGGGGTCTGCCTGAGCTTCCTGGCCACCTCAAACCCAGTCATTTTGGGAAGGTTTAGGTCCATTAAAATAAGGTCTGGTCGCTCTCTCATAGCTATAGCCAGTGCCCCTTCCCCATCGGTTGCCTTGAGTAAAGTATAGTTCCCCGCCCTAAGGGTCATTTCAATCAGTCTCGTATGGATGGGATTATCCTCTACAATTAGTATTTTCTCTTTCATCACCTGTTTCCCTCCTCCGGATTTGGTTAACCGCTGGTTGCCAGGGGCAGGGTAAAGGTAAACCGGCTGCCCTTCTCATAATCACTCTCTACCCAAATTTGACCGCCGTGGCGTTCCACAATTTCCTGAGCAAGCGTTAGCCCCAGCCCCGCCCCCTTCTTCTCCCCAGCTACCGAACTATCCACCTGATAAAAAGGTTCAAATATTTGCTCCTGGTCTTCCTTTTTGATACCAACACCACTATCCACCACGCTGACCTGACACCAATTGCCCCTCCTGGCAACCTCAATCTTCAGCCTGCCTCCGATTGGGGTAAACTTAGACGCATTGCTCACCAAGTTGAAAAATACCTGCCTCAGTTTAGCTCTATCGGCATGAACCGGTGGGAGCCCTTCTTCCACCTCAATATCAAGGCTTTGCTCCCTTGGGACGAGCATGGGCATCATGGTGCTCCTCAACGATTGCACCGTATCGCTCAGAGCTATATTTGTCAGCCTGAGTTCCACCTTACCCGATTCTATCTTGGACAGGTCAAGGATTTCGTTGATTAAACCCAGCAGGTGCCGACTACTGGACAAGATATCGTCAAGGCACCCCCTCTGCTCCTCATTGACCTCACCAGGCACCTGGTCCAGCATGAGTTCAGAGAAGCCCATAATAACATTGAGTGGGGTGCGCAACTCGTGGCTCATTTTTGCCATAAAATCTGATTTGGCACGGCTTGCCCGCTCCAGCGCTTTGTTGGTTTCCTCCAATCTTTTGTTGGAGCGTTGCAGGCTCTCCACCAACTTCCGGTTCTCAATAAATAACTTCTGCTCTCTCAAAGCATTATCAATCATGGTCGCTAGCTCATTCATAGCTACTGGTTGGAGCATGCAGGCATAGGCGCCTCCATCAACGGCACTTACCGCCGTTTCAAAGCTGGCATGGTCGGTTATCATAATTACCGCTGCCTCTGGATTAAGTTCCTTCGTCGTCTCCAGTATTTCCAGACCACCGATATCGGGCAATTTTATGTTGGCAATGACAATATTGAAGGGCTGCTTCCTGAGCAGTGCCAGTGCCTCTCGTCCTGCGGCGGCAGTGCTCACCATGTGCCCTATATCTTCCAGTCCCGCCGATAATGTTCTTAAGGTGGTAGCCTCACCATCTACTACCAAGATGTTTACCGAAGAGAACATAGCTACCTTCTCCTTCGCCGGGAAATCTCTCCCACCAATGTTAATATCTTATCTACATTAAATGGTTTATAAATGCAGGTGTAAGCCCCGCGGGATATTGCCCTCCTCACCAACTCCTCTTCAGAATAACCGGTCATCATAATCACAGCCACCTCGGAGTCGAGAGCCTTCACCTGCTCAAAGAGTTGCGCCCCATCTATATCCGGTAGCCTGACATCCAAAAATATGATGTCAAAGCGCTTTTCTTTAACTCTCGCCAGTGCCTCAGCACCAGTGCTGGCAGTAACAATCTTGTGCCCCCTTTCCTCCAGGATGTTCTTGAGGGTTTCACGGTCAGCAAAGCTGTCATCTACTACCAAAATCAGGGTTTTGCGAAGGGCAGATTCAATGATGCTCACGATATTCTCAATATCAAATGGCTTGTAAACCACAGCATAGGCACCCTCCTCCAGGGCTTCTCTCACCAGGTCCTCAACAGAATAGGCGGTCATCATTATGACGGCTGCTTGAGGATTGATTTTTTTGACCTCGCGGAAGGTCTGTACCCCGTTTATCCCCGGCATCTTTATGTCCATAAAGATGAGGTCAAAGGAAGTTTGCTTCGCTGCCTCAATGGCTTGATAGCCATTCTCAGCCAGGACTACATTATGCCCCTCGTCCTCTAATATCCCGCCCAGAGTCACCCGCATACCCTTGAGGTCGTCAACCACCAGGATGTTAGTTTCCACTATTTCCCCTTCTTTCTAGATACAAACTCACCTAGACTACCTGGGCAGGCAGGGAGACGGTAAATGTGCTTCCTTTTCCCACCTTGCTTTTTACCCCAATGTCTCCCCCATGCCTTTCCAGAATATTTTTGCACACCGCTAGCCCCAGTCCAATGCCCCTGGCTTTGGTAGTAAATAATGGGTCAAAAATGTTATCTATAGCCGACCGGGGAACGCCACACCCGGTGTCGGTAAACTCCACCTCCACAAATTCGCCCTTGCTTCCAGCCCTAATACCCAGGCGACCACCTTGGGGCATAGCTTCTACGGCGTTGAAGATTACATTGACAAACACCTGTTGAATCTGTCCGGCGTCCACCACTACCATGGGGAGGCTCTTATCTATATCCCTGGCTAGGTTAACATTTTCAGGTATGGGAACATGCTTCAGGGCATCCTCAATTATGCCGCCTATATTAACCGGTGAGATGGTTGGTTTGGCTACCCGAGAGAAGTCAATAAGGTCGCTTATGACATTGCTGGCAATATTAACCTCCCCATCTATGATATCGAGAAATTCCAGCACTTTGGGCTCAGTAGCCGGCAGGTCGCTCTTGGCGAGCTTTCTCTGCACATAGAAAGCAGCAGTTTTAATCGCTCCCAGGGGACCCCTGAGCTCATGAGCAACCCCGCTGGCCAGTTGCCCTATCGCTGCCAGCTTCTCGGAGCGAACGAGCTGCTCCTCCATCCGCTTGCGCTCGGTGATGTCTCTGAGTGAAATCAAACCTGCTACTTTGCCCTCATATTCAGTTAGTGCACCAATTGCGCTTACCCATATTTCTTTACCAGACTTGGTCCTCAGCCGAAACTCGTTGACCTGTCGCATGTCCTTTTCAAACATATCCTTTGTTATAATCTTGAGAGCTCGCTCCCTTTCCTCTGGCGGGATGTAGTCAAATATATTCACTTCAAGCAGTTCCTCCACAGAATCAAAGCCAAACATTTCGGCGGTGGTTTTATTAGCCAGTAATGGTTCCATTGTTTCATCAATAACTACCATGCCATCGAGCTTGCTCTCGAACAAAGTTCTGTATTTCTCTTCTGACTTTCGCAGCGCCTCCTCAGCCTGCTTGCGCTCGGTGATGTCCCGGCACACGCAGAAGACCAGCTTCTGACCCGCGTACACAGCCCCATTGGTGCTGATTTCAACGTCATAGACCGTACCATCCTTGCGACGATGGTACGTCTCGAAGTGGTCGCCGGCTGCGTCAATACTCTGGATCATCTCGAGCAGTTGCTCGCGTGTCCACTGAGTATCCCAATCCCACACATGGAGCTGAGCGACTTCCTCGGGAGAGTATCCGAGCATCTCGGCAAATTGCTGGTTCGCCTCATATACCTTGCCATTCTGATCAAGGATAACGATCCCATCTCTGGACTGATCGACTAGGATACGCCGCCGGGTCGCTTCATCTGCCAGCGCCTCCTCAGCCTGCTTGCGCTCGGTGGTGTCACGGAAAAGACCTAGGATAAGACGACGCCCCTGTATGGTTAGGGGCGAGGCACCGATAGACACCGGGATGATTGTCCCATCCTTCCTAATGACCTCACCCTCATGGTCCGCAGCATGCCCTCTCGCAATATGTGTAGCAAATCTCTGCTTATATTCCTCAGCCTTGCCCGGAGGGTGGAGGGCGGACTGGTGAATACCTACGATTTCATTACGGCTCATTCCCAATAGGACTTCCCCTTGCCGGTTGGTCTCAAGAATGTGCCCCGTCTCGGCATCAGCGAGAAATGCTGCGTCATTTAGGTTCTCAAACAGATGGCGGTATCTCTCTTCGCTCATCCGTATCTCCTCCTCTGCCTGCTTGTGCTCGGTGATGTCGCGGACAAAGCCAATAACTTCTGTCTTTCCTTCCCCCTGTTTTATGGGAGTGGTGGTTATCTCAACCCATATACGACTGCCATCTCTCTTTATCAATTCAAGCTCGTCTGGTCCGGTAGGTTTTCCCATAGCGTTAAGCGCCAGCAACCTGCCAGCTTTGGCTAAATATTTCGCCGGAAGAAGATTGAGCTTGAGGAAGCTCTTCCCCAGAATTTCCTCCCTGTTATATCCTGTGAGTTCCTCAGCCTTTTTGTTGCCGTAGAGGAAAGTCCCTTTCAAATCGTTGATATAGACACCATCAGGGGCGCTTTCTAAATAAGTTTGTAACTTCTCTTCTGACTGTTGCAGTGCCTGCTCCATCTGCTTGCGGTCGGTGATTCTTCCCAACTGCTTAGCAGCAGCATCAATCAACAGCCTCTCTTCTTTTAAGAATGGTCCTTCGTCAAGCTCTGGTCTCTCCTCTAGGTAACCTACCTCTAGAATACCTGCTTTGGCTCCATGTACTTTGATATCCGAAGATTGCTTCCACTCAGTTTCTCTGCAGTTCTCTGTCTTGAACTTCTTGCCATTAATAGTGATTCTAGCGCAGGTAATCTCCGGATACTGCCAGCTACTTGGAAGCAGATTTACCACTTCTTGATATAGCTCATCTAAAGTAAAATCTGGTCTTTCAGCAATCCTAGCAATACCATAAAGGCAGTCGAGTTCTTTAATACGTTCCTTTAAATTATGCTCCACCCGCTTGCGGTCGGTGATGTCTGAAGAGAGTGTCTTGCTTGCCCCCCTTCCTTTAGCCATCCCGCTATCCTCCTCTTCAATTACCATCTTGATGCCAATTGTATCACAAAAGCAAAAGAAATGCCAATAGGCACAAACATTATAATAGCTTAAAGGTGAAAAAGACAATAAAAAAGGGCTTACCGTTAAAGGCAAGCCCTGGCAGAAGTGGATTTGTTTACCACTTCTCCCTTGAAACTGTTCTTATATCGGTCTCATAATCAAACCAGTGACCAAACACCGCCTCGGGCGGGGCGTCTTTCAGGATGCGTTCCTTCACTTCTTCATATCGCCCCTGATATTGAGGGATTTGTTCGTCATCCTCGTCAAATACTATAACCAAATCATTTGGGCATCTGACAACACTTTTAATCATTATTGTTCTCCGTCTCTGTCTTTGGTCGCTTTACCTTACCTAAGTTATCTATATTCACGCCTTAATCTTAGGCTTTCAGAATTAATTACCCATAAAATCGGCGTTTAGATTTCATTAAAATTTGCTATAGCGATAATTGCTTATCAGGTATATAATAGCCGTTGGAAATCCCAGGAAACTTTTCCATGAATAGGCAGGAGAATAGACCATATATAGAGGAGCTGGCTGAAAAGCTAAAGCAGGGGGAAGATGTCAAATAGCCATATTATTGAGGTGGAACACCTGGTAAAGAGCTACGCCGACCTGGTAGCGGTAAATGACATCAGCTTCAGCGTTGACCAGGGGGAGGTCTTTGGTCTTCTTGGTCCCAATGGAGCGGGAAAGACGACGGTAATCAATATCCTGTGCACCCTGTCCAAGCCGACCTCAGGCAAGGCATCAATCAACGGCTTTGATGTCACCCATCAACAGGGGCAGGTGCGTCAGTGCATCGGGCTGGTATTTCAAGACCCCAGTCTGGATGAACGGCTGACCGCCCTGGAGAACCTGAAGTTCCATTCCATGGTGTACAATATCCCCGCCTCGGTGAGAAAGGAAAGGATAGAGCAAGTGTTGAAGATGGTCGAGCTATGGGAAAGACGCCGCGACATAGTTAAAACCTTCTCTGGTGGTATGAAACGTCGCCTTGAGCTTGCTCGCGGTCTCCTCCACCACCCCAAGGTGCTTTTCCTGGATGAGCCCACACTTGGACTTGACCCTCAAACCCGCCGCCGCCTCTGGGATTTCATCCTCGACTTACGCCGGAGGGAGGGAACCACTATCCTACTCACCACCCACTACATGGATGAAGCAGAGTATACCGACCGCATCGCGGTTATGGATTACGGCAAGCTCATCGCCCTAGATAGCCCACAGGGGCTGAAGAGCATGGTGGGTGGGGATATGATTAGCCTGAACACGGTGGATGACCAGAGGGCTCAAGCCGAGCTCCAGGAGCGATACCACATCAAAGCCAGATGCGATGGCGGGCAGGTAACCTTTGAGATTGCCAATGGAGAGAGGTTTATCCCTGCTTTGATAAAGGAGTTTGACACCGACATCCTCAGCATTAGCCTGCGTCGACCTACTCTAGATGATGCCTTCCTCAAGCTAACCGGGCATCGGCTCAGGGATGAAGCGGCCAGGAGCGAGCTCAAAGAGATGGTGCGACAGCATGGTCGCTACCGGATGAGGCACTGAGCACTGGGCTAACAAAGGAGAGCTATGAACAACCTACGGGGTATCTATACCATCTGGTATCGTGATTTATTGAGGTTCTGGCGAGATAAGATACGCATGGTGACCGCCCTAGCCTTTCCCCTATTATTTTTAATCGTCTTTGGCAGTGGGCTGAGCGGCACCATGGGCATGCTTGCCCCGGGGGTTGATTTCTCCAAATTCATGTTTCCCGGCATCATTGGTATGACAGTGCTTATGACCTCTTTCACCTCAGGAGTGTCTGTGGTTTGGGACCGCGAATTTGGCTTTCTCAAAGAGGTATTGGTGGCACCCATCAGCCGAGTAGCAGTAGCGGCGGGCAAAACACTGGGCGGAGCCACCATTGCCCTAATCCAGGGGACTCTGATACTCCTCTTTGCCCCCATTTTTGGGGTCATGCTCTCCCCAGGAATCTTGCTCAAGCTATTGCCAGTGATGTTTTTGGTAGCCTGCGCCTTGTCAGCAATGGGAATCTTCCTTGCCTCCCGCATCAAGTCCATGGAAGCCCATCAGGCGGTAATGCAGCTACTAATGTTCCCCATGATATTCCTCTCCGGTGTTTTCTTTCCGGTCAATAATCTGCCACCCTGGATGAATGTCCTGGTCAAAATCAACCCGGCAACCTATGGAATTGATTCTATACGCCAGTTAGTGCTCGGAGCCCAGCCCACCACTTCCCTGGGCATTACCGTTTTGGGGCACACCATGTCCGTCGGCGAGGATTTGATGGTAGTGGCAGCCTTTGGGCTGGTCATGGTTATTCTGGCGATGTGGTCATTCAGTACCCAGGAATAATCAGGGCACTACCCCAAGAAAAAAAGTGCCAGCTTCGCGAAGCTGGCGCCTTCAAAATTTCATGGTGGAGACGGGGGAGAGTCGAACTCCCCGTCCAGAAGAAGCTGCCCAGAATATCCTACAAGCTTAGTCAGCTGTTTAATCTCGCCTGGCTAGCCTCTGCTGACCGAGTTTAGTCAAGCCAGTCGATAGCTCTTTCACCACCCTTATCGACATCCGGATGGTGGCACCTCAATTTTACGGCACCCAATCCCGACCCATTGAGGACAGGTGGGGTGGATGTGCAACCTATCTAATTAGGCTGCGTAAGCGAATTCAGGTTCGCCAGTTATTTTTTTGCCACTTGTTTTATGAGGTTAGCGGCACCTCAGCTTGCAATCCTGCAACATACTTCCTCTGTCGAACCCACGCGTCCCCACTTATTCAATTATGGGTGGTTAAAGGTAAACTACCTCCTTCCGAGCTTCTGTCCTTTTATGGCTCGTTCAATCTCTCTTTCTGTCTCATGGCGGGCTATGGACTCTCGCTTATCATAAAGCCTTTTACCTTTGGCTAATGCCACCTCAACCTTGGCCAGGCTATCTTTAATATATAACTTGAGTGGAACCAAAGTAAAGCCCTTCTCCAATACCCTGCTGGTAAGACTATCAATCTGCTTACGATGCAGTAGAAGCTTTCTGGGTCGCCTTGGTTGGTGACTCAAATAGCTACCTGCTTCATAGCGAGCTATATGAGCATTCAGTAACCATAATTCCCCAGCCTCAGGTCTAACATAGGCATCACCTAAACTCACTCTCCCGGCTCGGATTGACTTTATCTCCGTGCCAGTAAGGGCAACGCCGGCTTCTAAGCTATCGCCTATATGATAATTGTGATAAGCCTTCCGATTGGTAGCTACTGTCTTTATAACCACAATAAAATTATATCACATATCTCAGCGAGGCTTAACCTCGTATGAGCCAAAAATAAAGTCCAGGTCTTCTTGTAAAGCAGAGACCTTCTCCTGGGGGAAAAGCTCGTCATTGATATCAAGCATCAGTTTGGTTTCGCCTCTGGCTGAGCCCATGATATGTACTCTTAGGCATTCCTTTCCCCCCTGAATGTTGAAGGTTAATGTGCCGCGGGAGATAAATGATGACGAGTCGCTAGGTAAGGAGTATGTTTCCAGTTTTGCCTCACCTACAACTGCTCCCTGCTTGAGGATAAAGTCCCTGACCTCATCATAAAGTAGCTCAGGCTTTAGCTCGCTGTACGTTTTCCTAATTTGCATTCTTCTAACCTCTCTTGATAGTCTTATAATAATGCTTTGTCAATTTTTTATCAATGGAGATACCAAACAGCCTCCGCTTAATCTGATGTCGTTTAACAATCTATCCCCCTGACCCCCTTCCCTTAATAAGGGAAGGGGGAGTGTAGGTAAGAGAGGGGCGAAGCCCCTCTCTGTAGCACCTTTCTTAGCCCTACAAGCTTTCCTATTGACATAGAGATACCGGCCAGCAGCCATTTTAGTAGGTTGAAGTAAGGCGGACAAGTGTTTAGCACTTGTCCGCCTTCTTTTTTACTCAAGACCCCAGGGGTAAAGAAGCGGGGAATAAATGAATTGGCCCGGTAAGGCTGACCGGGCTAAGTAAGGAGGTTTATATGCCACTACCCGACCCAAAGAGTAGCAACATAAAGCGGAGGAACGCAACCATTAGCAGGGATTCCTTGGGTGACAGTCGGGGGTAAACAATGACCAAGGCTTATTTGGAAGTCGACGATGTGAAAAGACTCGAAAGAGCAGCAACTTGCCTACGGGATAGACTGCTTATCAGGGTCCTTTTCCATCTGGGCTGCCGCGTCAGTGAGGCCCTGAATCTCGAGGGCAAAAGCGTAGACTTCTCTGAAGGCACTCTTACCATTGAACATCTTAAGGCCAGGATAAGGTTATCTTGCCCTCAATGCAGAGCCAGTAACAGCCGAATAGAACGCTTACACTCAAAAAGAACAGCCACGCAGGAAGGCGGGGGAAGCCCCGCTTTTTTGCTTTTTTCAGGGGTATTCTTCCCCGAAGGCGTGGGAACGGATACCCCTCTTTTTGCCCAATCCAGCTAGAAAGGGGACATATGGACATCATTTACCCATGTAAAAACACAAGTCAGTGTTATTGGCTGTGCCGAGAGTGTCTCAAAGGGCACACCCACCGGTGCTCTCCAAAGTGCCCCGATTACCTCTCTATAGCCAAAGTTAAGAAACAGGGGAGATAGCCAGCTTTGGGCGGAATCCGAAGGGGTAGCTGTGCCCAGAAAGGAGGTGATACCAGTGGAGCAGCGCAAGGAGTATGCCGAAGGGGAAATTATATCCTGTCCGAAGTGCGGAAGTGATGACCTTGAGTATTTAGAAGTTCCCGATAAAGCCAAGTGCAACACCTGTGGACTGGAGTTC
>Ga0114919_10003489_pt1 | contig 12689 bp, 10 predicted proteins | sample BlataG_FD_88682 | JGI IMG/M metagenome (GOLD analysis project Ga0114919, IMG submission 88682) | Deep subsurface microbial communities from Black Sea to uncover new lineages of life (NeLLi) - Black_00105 metaG | ecosystem: Environmental > Aquatic > Marine > Oceanic > Sediment | place: Atlantic... | reverse complement strand
TACCCGGTAGACGATCTTGTCGGGCTCTGTATCGTAGCAGGAGAAGGCGACGTAGAGGCAGCTCCGGGTGTAGAGGACCCTCACCTCCGTGCGCTGGCTCGGCTCGGCCCCCTCAACCGGGTTTCTGGCCGTGAAATCGCTGATTACCGGGGCATCGGCCCATTCCTCGGGATTTACCACCCCGTCGATCCTGATTGCACCGCGCGCCTCGGTGGCCTCTATATTCGTGGCGGCCGGGTTTTCATGCCCGGGCGGGTCAGAATCGTCGAAGCAGCCTGGACTCGAGGCAGAGGCGATTCCTGGAATAGTGATGAATGCAGCCAGCAGTAGAAGCCGGGATATGGATATCTGTTTGCGCATAGTACGTTGTTCTAAAAGGTGACCTGTGAAAAGGGTGTGATTGGAATACAACCTGCCGAAGGGGGCTCTTCAGCATCCAATATCTTGTTAGAGCTGATAAGACACCCTATCATTTGGATATGAATTTGATACTAGGTAAGCGGAGATAGGCGTGTGCGCTAAGGTAATGGCATTCGACTACGGCGAGCGCAGGGTGGGCGTGGCCGTAGGTGATGAGGAGATCGGTGTGGCCACCGGCCTTCCCACGATCCAGTTCAGGGGTCGCAAAGAGCTGCGCAGGCGTCTGTACGACCTGATAGCCGATCAACGGCCGGAACAATTCGTGGTCGGCTACCCTCTGAACATGGACGGCACGCGGGGGAAGGGATGTGAGACGGTTGAGGACTTCGCCGGCAGGTTAAAGGGGTGGTTTGGAAGTCCGGTCGTGCTGTGGGACGAGCGGCTTACTTCTATGCAGGCCGGAAGGGTCCGGAAGGAGGCGGGTGTAACCGACCGCCGGGCGCGTGGTGAAGGACTGGTTGACCGGGCCTGTGCAGTTCTGATACTCCAGAGCTGGCTCGACAGTCCCGACCGCACGGGCATCCGCCCGGAACAGGTAGATATGGACCAGCCGGAGAAGGAAGATTAACGTGAGCCCCCTCGAATACATGCCGGTCGTCTGGGTTGCCGGGCCCGTTCTTCTGATGGGTGTCCTGCTGCTTGCGGGAAGCCGCCGCCCGATTCGACTGTTCATCACCATTCCGCTCTATGCGGGATTCGGATTGGCTGCTGCGATAAGCATATACTCGGCCGGACTCTTCTGGGGGCCGGGCCCGTCGCCCGTCGATGCTCCTGTTGTGGTTGTGGTTGAGCCGGGCTCCACCCCTGCATCTGTGGCCGCCCTGCTTGAAGAGAATGGAGTCATCGTGCGTTCGGGGGCCCTCGTGACGGCAGCCCGCATGGTTTTCGCCGACCGCTCATTCCAGGCGGGACGCTACCGTTTCACAGGCGGTGAGAGCATCCTGGATGTTCTTGGCCACCTCACGCGAGGCGGAACAGCCGAGGAGCTGGTGACGATCCCCGAAGGGCTGTGCGCCCCGCAGATAGCCTCCATCGTTTCCAGGGAGGCTCAGGTGGACTCGTCCGCTTTCATGACTCTGGTTGCCGACAGCGCGTTTATCGCCGCAGTGCTCCCGCGGGAGGATGGAGAGCCCATCACCCTGAACCTGGACGGCTACCTGCTGCCCGAGACCTACAATATCTACTACCGGATGCCTGCCGGGGATGTGCTGCGACTGATGGTGGGCCAGTTCGTAGATCTCTGGAACCGCCGGCTCGGGGAAGCGGCCGCCGGCCTGGGGATGACGCGTCACGAGGTGGTGACTCTAGCCAGCATCATCGAGCGGGAGGCGGCAACGAGTGAGGAGCGGCGCATTATCAGCGCGGTCTTTCACAACAGGCTGCGGCGTGGAATGAGGCTCGAATCGTGTGCAACCGTCCTCTATGCGCTGGGCCGCTTCAAGAGGAGATTGTATGAGAAGGACCTCCAGATCGACTCGCAATACAACACTTACAGGGTGCGTGGGCTGCCGCCGGGCCCGATCGCAAATGCGGGTGCGGCCAGTATAATCGCCGCGGTCTCGCCGGCAGAGATGAATTACCTCTACTTTGTGGCCCGGGGTGACGGCACGCATATCTTCTCGCGCACGTTCGCCGAGCACGTGGCCGCCAAGAGTGTCCAGGGCAATGGTGTGCTGGTGGGAGGGCGCGCCGCCAGGGAGGCCGGATCCGGTAGCCCGCCGGGGCGCTGAAACGGGATCTGAATGACGGCGGATGGGATGGAAGGAAGATTCCGGCTGCTCTGGGCCGACGATGAGATAGAGCTGCTTCAGCCCCATATCCTCTACCTGCAGCAGCGCGGCTACGACGTGACGGCCGTCCATTCTGGAGAGGATGCTCTCCACCTTCTCTCACACGAGCGTTTCGACCTTCTGCTTCTTGATGAGAGGATGCCCGGGTTGGACGGGCTGACCGTGCTGGAGCGCCTCAGGTCGACAAACCGCGAACTGCCTGTTGTGATGGTCACCAAGCAGGAGGACGAGGAATTGATGGAGGAGGCGCTCGGTCGCTCGATAACTGATTTCCTCACAAAACCGGTCAACCCCAGCCAGGTGCTCTCTGTGTGCAAACGCATCCTGGAGAGCGGCCGTCTGCGCGAAGAGGTTATCACCCGCGATTACACGCATGAGTTCTCCCGTCTCTCGAGCCGGCTGGCCGGAGGCCCGCTGCTTCCGGCCGAGTGGGGGGACCTGGCCGAGGCACTGGCATACTGGAGCATCCAGCTGGACCAGACAGGCCGGGACGGCCTTGCCGAATCTCTTTCTACCCTGCAGCAGGAAGCCGACGGGGTGCTCACACGCCAGGTGATCGAACGGTACCCGGTCTGGGTTGCTGATGAACGTCCCTGGCGGCAGCGGCTGCGGGATGCAGTGGAAGAGGCACTGGATTCAGCTTCAGCCGGGGGCGCGGACACTCTCTTTCCTCCTCTACCGATATCCACGAATGTGCGCCCCCTCTTTGTTGCCGATCTGCTGGGACGCGCCGTATTTCCACTACTGGCTGCAGCAGGGCGGGCAGTACTCGTAGTGCTCGACTGTCTGCGGCTGGACCAGTGGATTGCGCTGGAGCCCCTGGTGGGAGAAGGGGCACGTATCGAGCGCGCGGCTGTGTTCTCGCTGCTCCCGTCGGCCAGCCCTTATGCCCGCAACGCCCTGCTTTCGGGGCGTTTTCCCGACGAGGTCGCGGCCGCCTGCCCCGATCTGTGGGGTGCGAACGGGGCGAGGGTTGAAGGGGAGGGGCTGCCGGATGAAGAAGGACTGAACCGCTACGAGCCCGACCTGCTTGCCGAGGCGCTGAACGCGGCTGCGGACATGACAGGAGGAATGGAGCTGGCTCTATTCGAGCGGGTTAGGTCGCCGGCGGATGCCGAGGGCGTAGACCGCAGGTTGAGCGGCGGGGTGCCAAAGGGCCTGTCCGTTATCGTGGTCAATTTCCTCGATCTGCTGGTGCACGGCCAGACCGAATCGGCGGTCGTGCAGGAGCTGGCTCCGGACCCCGCTGCCTTCCGGGCACTGGCGTGCCAGTGGTTCGAACGCTCTGCCATTTACCGGATGATAATGAGAGTTGTTCAGAGTGGTGTCCCTGTTCTTCTGACAACCGACCACGGAAGCATGCAGGTCAAGCGCGGTGTGGAGGTGAAAGCGGACCGTACCGCCTCCCGCGGCCTGCGATACAAGGTGGGAAGGAACCTCAACTCCGATGCCCGCTGGACACACCGGATCGACGATATGGCTGCCTGGCGGCTACCCCCTCACGGTCTCACCTCCACCTACATGCTCGCCCGCGAAGATGCTTTCCTGGTCTTTGCGGCCGACTCGGCCGCCCACCGCCGCCGCTTCGCCGGTTCCTTTCAGCACGGGGGGATATCCCTCTCGGAAATGGTTATCCCGCTGGTGCGGATCACAGGTTCGAACCCCTCCTAGCATCATATATTGCTGTGAGAGCGCTCAGCCTTAACGCATGTAGGATGACCCTTATCAGGTAGCAATTCGGAGTAACTGATCGGAGCCGAACCAATGAACAGGACTGCCGGCAGAAAGAAGGGGGAGGAACCGGGCCGCAAGCTGATCTGGCTGAAGGCCTTGGTGGTCGGTGGTGGTGCAGCTCTTCTTGTGGCCTTTTTCACATACTTCATGGCACCGGGACCCTTCCAGGCATTCGAAAACAATCTGTACGATATGCGTGTTCGCTTCGAGAACGGCATGGCCGACGAGATCGATCCCGACGATACGGGACTGATACTGATCATGATCGACGAGCGCTCCATTGACAAATACGGCAGGTTCAGCCAGTGGCCGCGCACCTACCATGGCAGGCTGGCCAGCCAGCTGGCCGACTGGGGGGCCACCGCGGTCTTCTTCGATGTCATCTTCTTCGACGAGGACGAGAACCCGCAGGTTGATATCGACCTCTCTCGTCAGTTCGGATATGCCGGTCTGGTCTACACCGCTCTCACCCTGTCAGGGAGGGGGAGCCTCTTCTTCGGTTCACAGATAGAAGAGGAGAGAATCAAGGATGACGCACCGCGTTCTCTGATACAGCTGGATAGGATTAAAGGTTCGGAGCAACTTCCCGATCTGAGCGGCAACATGTTCCTGGAAGCACCGATTTCCAGGATCAGTCGAGCCAGCCTGGGTCACGGGCTGGTCAATATTTTCCCCGACGAGGACGGTGTTGTGCGCCGCCATCCGCTATTTACCAGAAGCGGCGATGTTGTTGTACCTACTGCAGCCTTCCGCCTCTTTCTGGATGTGATGGGGATCAACTACGAAGAGATACGACTGGAGCCGGGAAAGGCCATCTACGCGGGGCCTTATACATTCCCCGTCGACAACCAGGGGCGGTTCCCCATCAAATGGTATCCTCCTTCAGACCCCACGCAGGAGTACTTCTACGTCCCATACCGTGAGTTCCCCTATTACGACGTTCTGCAGAAGCGGATTCCGGGCGAGTTCTTCTCCGGCAAGGTGTGCATTGTCGGCCCGACGGCCGCCGCCCTTGAAGACCTCAAGGCCACTCCCTCGGAGCTGGCCCTTCCCGGTGTGAAGATCCACACAACGCTCCTCTCGAACCTTGCCCGCGGCGAATACGTCACGACAATGGACAAAACCCTGGCGATCCTGCTCACCTTCCTGCTGGGGGTGGTTGTGGCGTGGTTCGCGCTCCGCTTCAGGACCCTGCTGGGAGGGGCCCTGACGGCCCTGCTGATCATCGCGGGGGTAGTTGCGGCGTTTTACGTGTACCTGGAGTACACATACTGGGCGGAACTTTTCCGGCCGATGATCGGGCTGATCGGCTGCTACACAGCCGCCATGGTCTACAGGTATGTGACCGAGGAGCGGCAGAAGAGGGTGATCAAGGGCGCCTTCCAGCAGTATGTTTCGCCGGACGTAGTCGACGAGATGATTCAGGACCCGGAGAAGCTGCAGCTGGGCGGGGAGCGCCGCGAGCTGACGGTGTTATTCGCTGATATTCAAGGGTTTACGAGCTTCAGCGAAAAGCTGGAGCCGGAGGAATTGACCAACTTCCTGAACAAGTTCCTTACCGTGATGACGCACAGGATCTTCGACCACCAGGGGACGGTGGACAAGTACATTGGTGATGCCATTATGGCGATATTCGGCGCCCCCCTCTATTTCGAGGACCATGTGATAAAGGGTGTCGAAGCGGCGCTCGGAATGCGCGAAGAACTGGAAAACGTCCGCAAAGAGTGGCAGAATACTCTACCTGAGACATTCGATCTGAAACTGGGGCTCAACACCGGTCCGATGGTGGTGGGGAACATGGGGAGTGATGTGCGCTTCGACTACACGGTGCTGGGGGATAACGTAAACCTCGCAGCCCGGTTGGAAGCTCTGACGCGGCAGTATGGTGTGAGCCTTCTTATTTCGGAGTCGACACGCGAACCGCTCGGCGATGATTTCCTGGTCAGGGAAATAGACTCGGTTCGGGTAAAGGGGAAGACGAAGCCTGTCAGGGTCTTCGACGTCCTGGCCCGTTGCGGAACCGAGAGGGACACGGAACAACAGCGACAGCTTGCCGATCGGTTTGCCGAAGCATTAGAGTACTACAGGATCCAGAATTGGGACGCGGCTCTAAAAGGGTTCGCCGCACTTGGAGACGATCCTGCGTCGGTCGTATTCTCCGAGCGGTGCAGTCTGATGAAGGAGGAGCCACCGGGCGAGGATTGGGATGGTGTCTGGACCATGAAGACGAAGTAGAAAAAAACACAGGAAGCTATCCAAGGAGGACGGCATGAAGCCGTTGTGTTCTACAATTACAATACTGATCGCAGGAGGGTTGCTGGCTGGATTGGCCACCGCCCAGGAGCCACAGACTCAATATCCCGAACCCGGCGAATTCCGCATCGACTGGGAACGCCAGGTCGTCATCGTGAGCAGCCTCGGTGCCCCAAACACCAACCTTCCCAGACCGGCCTGGAGGGCTTCAGCCCTGAGGGCCGCGAGGCAGACCGCCTACCGCGACCTGCTCGAGGCGGTCAAGGGCGTCAGGGTCACTTCCACCACGACCGTTGAGAACTCCATGCTCACCAGCGACATAATCAAGTCAAGTGTGGAGGGAGTGGTCCGCGACTTCGTGGTCCTCGATACCAAGTACTACGAGGCCATGGACGTGGCGGTCATCGTGGAGATGCCTCTGACCGGGGCCCTCTACGATGTGCTGCTTCCGGGAGAGAGCGGCGGACGGGTTGCAGCGGCGGCACCCGCTCAGCCCCAGCCACAACCCGTAAGGGCCAGCGGCGCTGCCAGCGGACTCATCGTGGACGCCACAGGGCTGGATGTCATGCCCGCCATGGCACCCAAGATACTCGACGAGGACGGCAACGAGGTCTACGGCACCACGAAGGTGCTCCGGCACTTCGCCATGACGCAGGGTATAGTGGGTTACCACAACAATGTTGAGGGAGCGGGCCAGGCTGAGCGTGTCGCGGGGAACCCCATTGTAATCAGGGCTCTGCGGGCGACGGGTGCGAATGGATGCGACCTGGTAGTCTCAAATGCAGATGCCGGCGCGGTCCGCCGGGCGGCCGCGAATCTGCCATTTCTGGACGAGTGCCGGGTGATGATAGTGCTCGGAACAGATTAATAAAACAATAATTCAAGGAGCGGCGAGATGAAGCCGATCAAGACAACCCTCTCGGTTTCTGTGGCGTTCGTTTTTACCGCAGTACTGATGACAGCCTGTGCGGGCCGTATTCAGCAGCAGTCGGTGCTCGACACACCCGAGGCGCACTATCAGGCCGGTATGGAGCTTCTGCGGCAGCAGAAGGTCGAGGAGGCGCGTGCGGAGTTCGAGTACGCCCTCGGCCTCGACCGCGACTTCGCCCCCGGATACGAGGGACTCGGCCTGTGCGAGCTGGAGTGGGGAAGGGGCAGGGAGGCCGAGCGAGAGTTCAAGAGGGCGATAGACAAGGACAGGAGATACACACCCGCCCACGTGGGGCTGGGACGCTCTTACAATATGCAGGACAGACCGAGGCCCGCCATCAGGTCGTTCGAGGATGCCATCGAGATCGACGCGCGGTACGCCCCGGCCTACGAATACCTCGGCCAGACACATGTCCAGCTGCGCGATTTTGATTCCGCGGTAGACGCCTACCGCAGGGGGATAAGCGCCCTGCCGACAAACACGGCGCTGAACGACGGTTGGCAGCGGGTCAGCGAGTTGCAGAGGGCGACGATCGGGGTGCCGGACAGGTACATAGAGATCGCGCTGACCGAGGCGATCAGCCGCGCCGAGCTATCGGTCCTGCTCAACGAGGAACTCGACCTGGAAGGCATTTTCGTGGGGCAGCGCACCCCCGAGGAACGCCGCTTCGCCCCGCCCGACCAGCAGCAGGCCCAGGCGCAGCGCGTTACGGCGCCGAACGATGTGCAGTCCGATCACTGGGCGCGCGTGCACATCGAGCAGGTGGTGAAGTTCGGGGCTATGGACCTCTTTCCAGACGGCACCTTCCGTCCAAACCAGGTGGTCACCCGCCTCGACCTGGCCCTGCTCATCCAGAGGGTCCTGGTAGAGGCGTACGACGATGACAGCCTGAAGTCGAAGTTCTTCGGCAACGCCAGCCCCTTCCCGGACGTGATGAACACCCACTTCTCGTTCAACGCGGTGATGCTGGCGACCACCAGGGGGATCATGAGCGGAAAGCCGGACGGAACATTCTTCCTGGAGGGAACACTTCCCGGCCATGAGGCAATACTGATCGTACGCAACCTGAAGGGAGCTCTGAGGTAGCCGTGTCTCGACTAAGACCAATCGCAGGGGCCGCGTTGATCGTGGCCCTGGGGGTCTGGGCCGGCCATGCGTTTGCCCAGCAGCAGACCCCTCAGGAAGCTAAAGAGGTCGTCGTCACCGGAATCGGCTCGATCGTGGCAGGCGACAGGGCAAAGGCCAAGGAGGACGCTGTCAACAACGCCCTCCGCAACGCGGTTCAACAGGTAGTGGGAGTGCAGGTGGGGAGCGAGACGCTGACCGAGAACTTCATGCTCATTCAGGACCGCATTATGACCCAGTCGAGCGGTTACATATCCAGCTACGATGTTCTGAATGAGGCTGAAGAGGCCGACATGATCACCGTCACCGTGCGTGCAACCGTCAAGGAGTCCGATCTGGTGGACGACCTGGTGGCGATCGGGGTTCTGATGGCACGCAAGGGTTACCCGCGTCTTCTGGTGCTGATTGACGAGCAGATATTCGTTGACGAGGGCGGTGAGGAGCGCGCTCCGACCACAATAGACAACCAGACCACGGCAACGGCATTAATGGAACTGCTCTCCCCCAAGGGGTTCCGTTTCGTTGATGCCTCTATCGTCAGGGCCAATATCGAGGCCAGCGTCCTCTCATCCGCACTGGGGGGGGACACCGCACAGGCGGTGCAGATAGGTCGAGCCTACCAGGCAGAGGTGGTCATACTGGGCAAGACGGTCGCCAAACGCGGTACGGCGGCCCAGCAGATGCTCGGCACCATGGTCAGCATGCAGGCGTCCATTAATTTACAGGCGTACCGGGCAGATACGGGTGAGCATATAGCTGCGACGCAGGAAACGCAGGCACAGGTCGGTGGGAGCCCCATAGACGCTTCTCAGAGGGCGATCCGCAGGGCGATGAACAGGCTTGGACCCCGCTTCGAGGAAATGATTCTCGAAAAGTGGAGCCAGGAAGTCCAGAGCGGCCAGGTTGTTGAGCTCGTTATCGTAAACGAGTTCGGCTTCGCGGACGTGCGCAACTTCATGCAGCTGCTGCCCTACTATGTCCGCGGCTGCGAGAATGTGACCCTGAAGAACTACGCCGAAAGCCTCGCCACACTTGAGCTCAACTTCAGGGGCGGCGGCATGGCACTGGCGGGCGAGCTCTCGGCCAAAACCTGGGAGGAGTACGAAGTCGTCGTATCAGGCGTGACAGCCAACCAGGTCAGGATCCGGGTGACCCCCAAGGAGAGGTGGTGAGACCGGTGAAGGGCCGGCCTCGCTTGCGCCTTAAACGGTCCCGAAGCCGCAGGGCCTGCCTCGGGGCGGTGTCGGCGGTTGTGGCAGCCTCCGCGGTTACTGCGGTCCTGGGGCAGGCGTGGGTCATCGCCAAGGTGAGCTTCTATATGGGAGAGGTGGGGTTCAGGAAGGCCGACTCACAGGATTGGACCGGCATAGCCCTGCAGCAGCCGCTTTTTACGGGCGATGCCGTACGGACCGGCGTTGAGTCGCGGCTGGAAGTAAAGATGGGTGATGAGGGTATACTGGTCCGGATCGACGAGAATGCCCAGCTGGAGATATCCACCCGCAGCCTCCAGGAGTGGAAAGGACCGGGGACCAAAGCCACGCTCAGAAGCGGGCGGCTCTGGTCGAACGTGCGCAGGCTCGCCGCCGACCGGGAAAACCTGACAATCGAGACCCCCACCGTGCTGGCTGCGGTGCGCGGAACCGTTTTCCGTATCGATATCCCCGATTCGTTAACGACGATGCTGCGTGTCTACCAGGGGGCGGTGGAGGTACGCGACAATCCGGCCCCTCCCGGAGGCGGCATGCGGGAGGTCGGCCCCCCGAGGGAGGTCGCCCCTCCCAGGGAAGTGACGGCCCAGCAGTGGCTGGAGCTTGTGACGGCCAACCAGCAGCTGATCTTTACCAGGGGAGAGCGCCCCGAGGTTTCGGAATTCGATCCGAATGAAGACGCCAGGCTCGATTGGGTTCAGTGGAACAGGAAACGGGATGAGGAGCTGGTCCCTCCGGAAAACCCGCCCCCGGAAGTGTCCCCGGCCGACCCGGCACAGGATCAGCCCACAGGTCTGGAGGTTGATTTGCTCTATGTCGGGCAGGAGGCTCCACTGTTCGGTATGAGGAAGCTGGGAACAACCGACTTCGTGTTTCTGCGTGACTTTGCGGGTGAGCTCCGTACAGAGGCGAGGATGAGGGGTGACACGCAAAAGGCCATTGTGATGTCATTCTTTGCCAGTTGGTGCAAACCGTGTCCTAATGAGCTGGCGGTTCTGACACAGATCTCAAAGGAGTACGAGGACCGGGACATCGTATTCCTCTTAATTAATTTCGGTGAAACCGACGGGGTGGCCGCCGCGTGGCTGGAGAAGCACCCTGAAATCGAAGGCACGGTACTGATGGACCCCTTCCTCAATACCTCGAAGAAATACGGGGCTGCGGTATTGCCGCGAACGGTCATCATCGACAAGAACAGGATAGTCCGTTTCATCGAGCAGGGTTTTGTCGAGGAACATTACAGGGAAGGGGTTACGTCGGCGATCGAATCGGTACTTACCCCGGGAGGGTAATAACTACAGCGGCGTTCAAACGTTCTTATATTGCCTGCGACTATGGAACGTACCATACCCCTTCCCGATGCGGAGTCCACCTGCGCGGTGGCCCGCGAACTGGCCGGGCGCCTGACCGGAGGCAGTGTGGTTGCTCTGGTAGGGCCGCTAGGGGCCGGCAAGACCACCTTCGTCAAAGCGGCAGCCGAAGCACTCGGAGTCACTGAAGAGGTCACCTCTCCCAGTTTCGTACGCCTCCACATCTACCATGGAGACCTTCCCGTCTATCATCTCGACCTGTATCGCGTCGAAGATCAGGCCGAGTTCCTGGCCCTGGGTCTCGACGAGTGGCTGGACACTGACGGCGTCACATTGGTAGAGTGGGCCGAACGGGCTGCGGCAATGCTCCCGGCCCATACTGTCACCGTGACTCTTGCGTATTCAGATGATGGCCTGAGCCGGGTCGCAAATATCACAGAAGGTCGGAATTGAGATGACGGAAGGAACAGGGTCAAAGAATAACCTCATTGCAGCTCTGGCGACTGCTCAGCAGGAGATCGCCAAGCTGTCGGCACTGATCGACGCTTCCCAGACGATAAATTCGGCCCTGGAACTTGACGAGGTCCTCGATCGCATTCTCCTCACGGCCACGGAGAACGTGAGAGCGGACAGGGGGACGATCTACCTGGTCGACGAGCCGAACGGGGAGATCTGGTCAAAGGTTCTCCAGGGCGAGGAGAAGCTCGAGATCCGCCTGCCGCTGGGACAGGGGCTTGCCGGCTATGTTGCCCGGACCGGAGAGGTCATCATCCTCGATGACGCATATTCGGATCCCAGATTCAATTCTGAAGTTGACAGGGCGAGCGGCTATAAGACGGAATCGATGATCACCACGCCGATGCGCAACAAGGAAGGTGACATCATCGGTGTCTTCCAGCTCCTCAACAGGGAGGACGGGCTCTTCAGCCAGGATGATGTCGCTTTCCTCGATGCTCTGTCGGACCACGCCGCCATCGCACTGGAAAACGCATTTCTGCTCAAGGAATCGATCGAGAAGAAGGAGCTTGAAAAGGAACTGGCGGTGGCTGAGGGGATACAGAAGGGGCTTCTACCGGCCGACTCACCCGAAATAGAGGGTTTCGAGCTGCTGGGTGTCTGCACCCCGTGCGAAGCGGTCGGAGGCGACAGTTACGACTACATTCTCCTCGACGACGGCCGGTGGCTGATAACAATAGCGGACGTGGTGGGCCACGGCGTGCCGGCAGCCATGCTTATGGCCAACCTCTACGCCACCCTGCGCAGCCACAGCCAGTACGATTACGAGCTGACCTCCATGGTGGCCAGGGTCAACGACTTCATCCACCGCTCGACCGACACGAGCCAGTTCATCACCATGTTCTGCGGGATCCTCGACCCGGCAAGCGGTGAATTCACCTTCACAAACGCAGGGCACAACCCTCCCTATCTAGTACGCGCAAATGCTGATACCGATGAAACGGTGGTACCCATGACCGAGGGTGGTATCCCTCTGGGGATGATGCCTTCGGCGCCCTACGGCTCGGGGAGTGTGACGATGGAGAAGGGAGACATCCTCTTCCTCTTCACCGACGGTGTTTCAGAGGTGATGAACGAAGAGGGTGAGCTGATGGGTGAAGAAGCCCTGGAGGAATGCCTGAAACAGTCGGTGGGACTCCCCCTGGCAAGCGTCATCCACGAGGTCCAGATGGAGGTCCGCTCCCATGCAGGCGACACCCCCTACGAAGACGATGTGACCATAGTGGGGGTGCAGAGGCTGCCCTGAGCACCCCCCCTGATTGACACTCTTCCGCAGGCCTCGCATATTTCATTGCTAGGCCGTATTGCATCATCCGGAGAGATCGCATTGCCGGCGAGAGTGGCGGAACTGGCAGACGCGCAGGATTTAGGATCCTGTGGGCTATCCCGTGGGGGTTCGAAT
>Ga0114919_10003488_pt1 | contig 12690 bp, 10 predicted proteins | sample BlataG_FD_88682 | JGI IMG/M metagenome (GOLD analysis project Ga0114919, IMG submission 88682) | Deep subsurface microbial communities from Black Sea to uncover new lineages of life (NeLLi) - Black_00105 metaG | ecosystem: Environmental > Aquatic > Marine > Oceanic > Sediment | place: Atlantic... | reverse complement strand
ACACTAGGAACCTTGAACAAAACGTCTCATATGTTTCCTAAAAGGAGAAAGTAAGTTAACAATAAAATCCCCATAATTTGAATCAAAAATTTTATAAGCAATGGCTTTTTTAAGAGAATGTTTGTTATAGACATTAAATCCAAACCACTGACTGCACTTCAATATTTCTTTTCGACTGAAACCGGGCATCCTTAATATTGTATCTCTCCTTGAAACATACTTATCAGGAATCTCACTATTATCATCTAGATATCCTTTAGCTTTGCAAAGATCGTAAGCTTCTGTTCCTGGATAGGGAAAGAATACGTAAATAGTCAACGCATCTGGATTAACTATAGTATTTAACTTAATGGTATCTTCAAACATTTCCTTTGTTTCTCCCGGTAATCCAACCATATTAAAGGCTTTAGTTTTTAATCCTACTTCTTTCGCATTCCTGAAAGCTTCAATGATTTGTTGATTACTCATCTTTCTTTTCAACACTTTTTTTCTCATGGCTTCATTCCCCGATTCTATACCAAAAATAACCATCCTACTGCCGGCGTCTTTTAATTTACTTAGCAATTCTTTTGAACCAAATTCAACCCTAAGATCAAAGTCAAATGGTAGAGCTATTTCTTTTTTATATTTGAGGCAAAATTCATCAACGAGCTCTTTTTTCAACATAAAAATTTCATCATCAAAACAAATCTCGTTAAACATATACTTTTTCTGCAGTCCCTTAATTTCGTTTATCACACTATCTACACTTCTGAATCTAACGTACCTGCCACTTTGAGCCTTGCCAAGTCTTACATTAGAACAGTAAGTGCAATTAAAAGGGCATCCTCTTGAGAGCATCACTCGTAGTTGCGATAAGCCATAGTGATTAATCGATTCCTGGAAATTGAATAAATCTCGATCTTCAAAAGGAAGCTCATCCAGGTCTGCAATAAAAGGCCGGCAAGAATTCTTATAGATCTTATTATCTTTCTTGATCCATATATTTCTTATTCTGGTTGGATCTTTACCTCTTTCCAACGCCTCTACCAGCTCTAACATTGGATATTCTCCTTCTCCAATACATGTTGCATCCAGGCCGGACATTTCCTCTAAGCATTTCGGATGAAGAGTTATATGGGGTCCGCCACAAATAGTAAATACATTATAAGAACGAATTTCACTAATAATCTTCCTTATAAACCTGAATTGTTCTGCTGTACAATAGAAACCAACTATATCGGGTTTGAATTGGTTCATCTTGTTAAGAAAAGGCTCTATGTCATATTTTGGAGCCATATGATATAAATCAATCTGATTATATCCATTAGCCTTTAGAGTGGCCGAGATACTAGCTAATCCATGTTGAAAACCTAAAAAACCCATTTTCTGGTTTATTTCCGTGAAGACAAATAAAATTCTCACCCTTCCCCTCCCCGTCTTCTCTACCGGATTATCATGCCTTTTTAGCTACCACTGTCACACAATAATCTTCGCCGAAGAAAAGTAGTCTATCTAGTTTAGACAACAATGAAAGAAAAGGATGGGCCAAAGAATACAACTTATAAGCCGTACCATAAGCGGTTAAATCTTTCTGAGAAGTAGGAGCTATGGCACTTCCTTTCATACCCTTCCTTAAGCGAAAGATGTACCCGTAGTTAATGGCAAGTTCTATCATTTCCGTAAAAAATTTTGAATAGCTTCCCCTCTCTGTAACCTTAAAACCTGCTTTTTCTACAACATTCTGAAGCTCGTTCAAAGTATATCCCGGTCTAACATGTCCATATCTTTCAGGACGCATCCCAAGTCTATACCTGATCCTGTTGCCCAGAAGTTCCTTGTGTTGATTAGGACAAGTAACATAGATTGTTCCTCTGGACTTCAATATTCTGTGGATTTCCCTCAGAAAATTCTTTTCCTTCGGTAGATGCTCTAGAACATCTATTATGACGACTCTATCAAAAGTATTACTTTTAAAAGCGATCCCAACACTGTCTATCCTCAACACTCTTTTCTTCAACAGCTCTTTCATAACCGGTGGATTCTTTCCTTCCAGATCCACCGTTATCCATCTGCCTCCATGTTTTCTAAAATAATAGCTAAGACCACCCGTATTATCCCCATGGCATATATCCAGACATATCTCATTTCTGCCAATTTCTTTCATAAAAGAGAGAAGGTGACGCAGTTTTAAATTTTTTTTTAAGGCCTTCTTGAAGACATTTAACTGCCAGACCTCTTCCATATTACGCTCCTCCTCAATTGTTATTGTTTCTCTCTCTGGGAAAGAAAAGCCTCTAATGCTTCATCCCATTTTCTCATATTGTCCATTCCTATCTTCTCCAGGGCATAGTTCCTTAAAACAGAATACCGAGGACGTCTGACCTCTGAACCAAACTTCTCTGCTGTGACTCCTTTGAGACTTACCTCTAAACCAGATAACTCAAAGATTTTTTTGGCAAACCCATACCAGGAACAAAAACCATTATTGGTAATATGATAAAGACCAAAATAATCTGTTTGAACAAGATCCCTTATTTTCAGAGCAAGATCTACAGTATAAGTCGGTGTAAGCACTTCATCCTTCACTACTTGAATTTCATCTCGCTCTTTAGCCAAACGCAACATAAGATCTATAAAATTACTCCCTTTTGCTCTACATCTGGTTGAACCGTAAAGACCAGATGTTCTTATGATAAAATGCTTGGGCCATAAATACTTTATGTAGTACTCTCCAGCTAATTTTGATATTCCATAAGCATTTAGCGGTCTTGGAGAATCTGATTCAACGTACGGTTCTCTCTTTTTACCGTCGAACACGTAATCTGTACTGATATAGAGAAGCACAGAATTTCTCTCTTTCGAGACTTTGGCCAGGTTTTTGGCACCCAGAGCATTAACTTCAAAGGATTTAACATCGTTTCTTTCACAATCCTTGACCCTATGATAGGCAGCTGTACTAATAACTACCTCTGGCTCGTGGCGTGCCATTGCCTTCCTTACAGACTCTTCGTCAGCCACTTCAATGTCTTCGTGAGTGAGCGGAATAACCTCTTCAGAATGTAGAACCTTGACTATATCAGTGCCCAATTGACCATTGGCTCCGATGACTAAAATCCTTATTTTTCTCCTCCTTTGATTAACATTAAACAGTCTGAGAATCCTCTAAAATCAATTTTTTTAGAATATCGATCCTGATATTTTGAGAATCTTCTCAACTACTTCCAACAGGGTCATCCATTGAATATTATAGTATCTAGGATTTAGAAAATCCGTGTAATTACATTTATTTATCATTCTCACCATATTCTTTACCGAATTCTCTACACTCGAGGTGGCATGAAAACCCAATGCAGATTCTATTTTCTTGGTAGAAACTCGATAACTTCTTACATTCAATGGAGCATAGTCAACCTCTATCTCTATCTTAATTCCTATATCTTCCAAGGCCTCCCGCACGCGGTAGGCAAGTTCTGATATTCTGTAGTTATCATAGGATACATTGAAAATTTGGCTCTTTACCTTATCCTCAGAAGCTTCCAAGCAAACAAGATAAGCTCTGACAGTATCACTTATGTCAACGAGGGGTCTCCACATTTCACCTCCCCGAAAGATCGTGATTTTCCGCTTGGTTAAAGCATCCTTCACAAAAGTATTTACTACCAAATCGTATCGCATTCTATAAGAGAACCCGAAAATAGTACCTTTCCTTAGGATCACCGGGCAGAAATCATCGCCAGCCATTTCAAGAAGAACCTTTTCAGCATCATATTTTGACCTAGAGTAAACAGCCTTAGGGCTGACCTTTGTCTCTTCGTCTTGAACAACATCTTCACCTCTAAAACCGAGATCATATATGGAACAAGAAGAAGCGAAAACGAATCTTTTTATACCTCTTTCTTTGGAAACTCTTGCTAAGTTTTTAGTAGCCACAACATTCATCTCATAATTCGCCCTCGGATTGTACTCTGCCGTAGGATCATTTGAAAGCCCTCCTACATTTACTACGGCATTTACCCCCTTGAGAATAGAAGGGTCTATATTCCTCATATCACCATGAATTACCTCAAGACGGTCTTCTATATCCTTTATTCCTCTAACTCCATAGTAGAACTTGTCAAATATCCTCACTGCATAACCTTTATTCAAAAGTTCTCTTACCAACATACTACCTACATATCCAGCTCCTCCCACCACTAAAACCAACTCATACCCTCCTTATAGTCCCGCTGTTCCGATCAAATACTAATCTCTTTGAAAACTATCTCCCTTTAACTTCCCATTCAACCCCGAAGGAATTCGGTGAAACTCTCACTTCATCAGGATTCTCTCGATTATATACCTCACTAGCAGTACTAACCAATTGGGTGTCATCATCCAAAGACATCCACCCATGATAAATCCCAGGAGGTATTACTAAAAGACTAGGATTCCTGGAGCTTAATACAAAGGTATTCATCTCTTCATAAGTAGGACTGTCTGGCCTATCGTCTCTAAGGATAAACTTAGCCGCCCCATGACTGATAAAGAAGAAATCCCATAAAACTTCGTGTTTGTGAAATGCTCTAATCACTCCTCTTGCGAAACTTCCCACCAAATATACCTGACCAAATTTAGTAAAATGATTGTCGCTGGCTCTTATAATCTCAATAAGGTAACCTCGATCATCAACACGAGCAACCAATTCTACTAGCTTCACATCTTTAATCATCCACACCCTTCCTTTCTATACTTCTTATTGACAATAGCTATTCCTACCCTCTTCTTAGATTTTTTAAATGGTAACCGGAATATGTCTTTCAAGCTGATAAAAAAGACCTTTATCTCAAAATTTTTCTAACAGTCTTATTGTATCCAATTACATTATCTTTCAAAAACCTCCCTAACTCAGCTGCTGGCATTCCAAACAACTTTTTCCTCCAAGGTCGATCGCATATGTTACAGGGTGCAACATTTTTATATTGTTGTCCACTCAAACTCTCCCGGAGCAAAATCTCTTTAGACCCATTCCAGATCTCAAGCAAAGAAGAATTTTTTATATTTCCTAAAACTAATTTCCCAAAGAAATCCTGAGGACAAGGCAAAATAGTGCCATCCCAGAATATGGTCAAAGAATACCAGGGGAAAGTGCAGCGAACAAAGCCTTTATTAAAAGTAGAATCTTTTATATCGTACCCACCGGCCCAGTTATGAGGTTTTCTTACTACAAACTGATCGAGAGGTAGAGAGTCAAATCTTTTCATAAACTGTTTTTTAATATCTTCTCTTATCTCACCAGATGAGCAATCCGAGAATTCGATGACAGTAAAGGTTGTATAAGGAGAACTCCTAGCTTGTTTCTTCTTGATAGATAGAAAACCAAGGATATTACTTAAAGTTTTATCAAAATTAGCTCCGACTCTTATATTCTCATAAACTTTTCTCTCATACCCATCGAAAGAGAAGGATAAAAAATCCAAACCTGAGTCCAAGATTTGACGACTCCTCTCCTCGTTCAGTAAAGTCGCATTAGTATTTAATCTTGTAGAAATTCCCCTATTTTTCGCATATTTTATCATTCTATATATTTCTGGATGTAAGAAAGATTCTCCTCTATGAAACAAGTTCACATCGTGAGCAAAGTGAGATGCCTCATCAATTATCTTTTTGAATATGCCGAAACTCATAAATCCTTTCTCACTTCTGGGAAGGTCCTTGTTAAGACACATAGTACATCTTAAGTTACAACAACTAGTAGGTTCAATCCATAGACGAATTGGAGGAGGGACATTTCTACTTCTTTTTGCTCTGTAACTTCTATAGAGACCAAACATTCTTCTTAATTGAGCATCTTTTTCAACCCTTACTCCTTGCCAAAAGCTCTTTATAAACTTCCGTAATTCTTTCACCTACATTTCTCCATGAATAATTCCTGATCACCCTTTCTCTCAATTTTTTTCCTAAGCTTCTTCTTAATTCCTTCTGTAACAGTAAGTTTTCTATTCTTTCTGCAAAGGAGACGGGATCACCTAACTCAGCATATACACCCGAGTCACTTAAAATTTCTCGGTTAACTTTGGTATCAAAAACTACTACCGGTAGTTCAGCAGCCATATAATACAACAGCTTTCCGTTCCATTCTGTTGTGGAAAGTTTTGGAGAAACTGCAATATCTGCTACGGAAAGATATTTTGCGGTCTCCTCATAGTTCACCCGTCCAGTAAAAGTTATGAAATCTTCTATTCCCTTTTCCTTTGCCATATTTTTGTATTTATCTACATTCGGATACCCTACTATCAAAAAATGAACTTCTTTGTTCTTTTTAAGCAATAGGGAAATTGCTTCTAAAAGATGATCTATACCCTGGTATCTATTCAAGAGACCCTGATATATTACAATCTCTTTATTATACGGAAGAGAAAGTTCTCTTCTCCTCTTTGATTTATCGCAGCAATTAGGCTTAAATCCCTCCGTATCTATTCCATCCTCTACTATATAAAATCTATCCTTTGAAATCCCAAACTCATTTTCTAATAGCTTGATTGAATCTAGAGAGCTAATTATAATCGCATCTGCTGAGTTATCTATGAATCTCTCTAGTTTCTTGAAAAGATAAAAAAAAACGCTCCTTTTCCTCAAGAAATCGTGCTCCACAAGTTCAGCCGTCAAACTTCCTTGAAAATCGAAAACCAGAGGAATGTTTTTAAGTTTTGCAAGAACACTACCTAAGAAAACTCCCTCATGTAGATGAGCATGAATTATATCCGGTTTTTCATAGACACCATCCTTTAGAAATTTCACCAGAAGAAGGACATCTAAATAGAACTTATGATAGGAAGGACCTGCCTCCAGTTTCTTATACCAGGGAATATTAATTATTCTTCTGATGTCGAGACCGGGAAGATTTCTACCATGATGATACGTATATATGCTTACCCTATTCCCCATCTCCTGCAGTATGCGGGCTTCTCCATATATACGCACATGACAACCTCTGTCAGCAAAGAAGGGAGTAGGGGCGACCATAAGAATTTTATACATGAAATATCCCTCCTGCGCCTTACGATCCACTCGATAATAAAATTTTTCTCTAGATCCTTATTTTAGAGAACTCCTCTTTCTTCTTAGAAGAATTAACTGAAAGAGTCCGTAACCAGCAATTAGATCTATGTAAGGCATTAGGGGAATTCTAAATCTTGCTGCTCCATGCTGTCCTACTATTAAAGCATTATACACTATTATCAACAAAAATAGAAAAAAGGTAGAACCCAGGTTTTTCTTCTTACTGGTTTGATATAATCCGTATCCGGCTAATAAATACAAAAAAAGTAAATATAACAAAAGAAAAGGTAAGTATAAAAGCAATTTCCAATTTTGGATAAAATACTCAATTAAATCCCTGGAGGCATTTGCAAAACTTTCAGTTAGAAAGTTTTTTCCCTTAGCCATTGCTATGGATTCATCTAAAGATATCCCGAATATCCTCTCCGGAAGTAGAAAAGTAGGAGTAGCGAATATCTTTAATGCTCCTATCAAATGTATTTTGGTATATAGAGCTGGATCAGTAAGTAATTTGTTCATAGCCAACTTCTGATATAATTTAGATTTCTCAAAAGGGGAAGTAATACCCTCCTCAGCAAATATTTTATCCGTTTCTTCTTGCATCTCTTTTCGAATAATTTCTAGATTATCATATCCTCCTCTCTTATACGCTTCCAGATAGGCCGCATTATAAAAGAAAAGATTGCTTCCTTGACTTATAGAAAGGCTTAGGCTGCCATAAGTAATGTAATTGCGAACAGCCCAGGGACTAACCGCTGCCACAAAGATTAGAAAGTAGATAGAGTAATTCAGTAAACCCTTTTTAATATTTTTTCTATAGGTCACAATGAAGGCAAGTACTATCAGAATGACAAAATACAAAATTACCAGTCGACAAAGAGCTGACGCTCCCAAAAGGATGGCAGAATATATTAGATATCTTCTCTTTTTTTCTCTAAAAAACCTTAGTATAAAATATATACTAACAAGAAAAAGGAGGGTGAAAAATATATCAGTAAGTATTAGATTCCCGTAAATGGCTGTGGGAAAATCTAAGGCTAGCAGTAGCCCAGCGATAAAACCCACACCCTTTCGAATAAATACCTCCCCCATATGATAAACAAGAACACAGGTTAACGAGCTCAAAATAAGTTGGATTATTGTAGCGACATAAGGCTTATGTCCGAATAAAGAATAGACTCCAGCCAAGAATAAAGGATAAACTGGAGGTCTAAAAGCATCTGTAGGTGTTCTAATCTCAAAAAGTGGAATTCTATATTTGGGAGGGAAATAGAAGGCCGGTTCAGATTGATAAAATCTATGATCCTTTACCAGACTCATCGCCATGCCATCAGATTCATACGAATCAAGCATAGTAAACATTCTCTCTTTATGAGGAGCGATAAAAGGAAACACTGAAAATCGAACTGCTAGCGCCAAAAATATTATTAACAAGAGCTTCTTATGCGTCATAGTTTATGATTTCTTTTTGTAGTCTAATACCTCTTTTACAAAATAAATAGATTTATTCTGTGATTCGTGATAGGTCCGGGAAATAATTTCTCCTAAAAGACCTATGCTGATGAATTGTCCGCCGATAAGTAAAAAAAGGATGGATAAATACAAAAAGGGATTTCCGGTCATATCTACTCCATACATGAGCTTCATAACCACTAAGATTATTCCGCAAATAAGCCCTAAAAATATTGAAATCAAACCAAACTTCCCAAATATCTGAATAGGTCTGGTAGCAAAGCTAAGCAAAAATTTAACTGTGAGCAAATCCAAGAAGCTCCTGTTGATTCGTGAGAAATCATACTTAGACTTTCCATATTTTCTGGGATGATGTCTTACTTTAACCTCGCATATGGAAGCCCCTACCCAACTGGCAAGAGCAGGAATAAATCTATGCATCTCACCGTAAAGCTTAATATCTTTAGCTACCTCCCTTCTATAGGCTTTTAAAGTGCACCCGTAGTCATGAAGTTTCACTCCTGTAAAAACAGAAATAAGCCAATTGGAAATATGGGAAGGTAGTCTTCGGCTGAGGAAAGGATCCTTTCTTTCCGCCCGCCAACCACTCACCACGTCAAAACCTTCCTCTATCTTACTAATCAATTGAGGAATATCTTTCGGATCATTCTGTAAATCAGCATCTAAAGTAACTATCACCTCACCCTTTGCATAATTAAAGCCAGCTGAAATAGCCGCTGTCTGCCCGAAATTCCGCCGAAAGACAACTACTTTAACTTTCCTATCCTCCTCACAAATTCGATGAAGAAGACCGGGAGTTTTATCCGTGCTTCCATCATCAATGAAAATTATCTCATAACTTTTCCCTAAATTATCTAAAGCCTGCTTTATTCTGGTATAAAGCGATTCGATATTCTTTTCTTCGTTAAAAACAGGTATAACTACTGAGATATCCTCTCTCTTTTTTCTTACAGAGTTACTCAAAATACCTCTCCTCTCCATCTCACCCCCTTACACCTAATCTTAGCTTAGAAATTTCACCTACTTAAAAAAACTTTCTTCTCATCTAATTATGACAATCTTGCCTATTTTTTTCTTTCCAGCAGTATTGGTAACAACCCATAGGTAAATACCTCTGGCTAACTCTTCTCCCTTCATATTTCTCACATCCCAGGCCCAACTATATTGCCAACTTACCTCCTCTTCCTCTAACAGATCACCGGTAAGGGTAAAAATACGAATCTTGGCATCACTCGTCAATCCATCAAAGTTAATCTGACTGTGGCCTTTCGACAGACTAAATGGATTGGGATAAACTATTAAGTTTTCCAGACTAACAGGAAAAACCATGAGTGGTCCAATTTTTTCTCTGGTAGGATCACCAACCGCTGATGTTCTATTATGGGCATCATAAGCCTCAAAATAATACGTATGGTCTGCTCCCGCAGCTAGTCCTGTTTTTGTAAAGGTATAAAGTTTTCCATCTGTGTAAGTAGTATCACCGGGCTCTACCTCACTCATGCTGAAGGGACTGCCTTCTACCTCAAATCCATCCTCTAAAAAGTGAACCTTAGGATAGCCACGCTCAGGAGCATAGTTATTCTGATTGGTGTATTTTATTCGGTAGATAAATTCTGTAGAAGTATCCCCCTCTTCCGGATTTAATCCGTCTGATTCATAATTGGCTTCACCTGTCCAGGAAAGAAGAGGAGGATCTAGCAATCTTAACCGACCAGAACCATAGATATTATCCTTGCCTGGTACTCCCATATCAACCGCCCAACCTTCCAGAGCTGATCGAATTTGGCCTATAGCAAAACCAGGACATCTAGAAAGAATCAGAGCAGCCGCTCCACTTACGTGAGGAGCAGCGGCAGAGGTATGTCCCCCCGTCCCCCAGGTGAAAGAAGATATATTAGCCGGACCCATGATATCCGGCTTTACTCTACCATCATTTGTCGGACCCTGCGCACTATGAGATCCTTGAGGACCACTGATCCAGTCCTCTTTATTGATATAACCCACTGCTGTAGTACCAGTAGCATCTGCTGGTGGCCAAATACTATGCTGAGCAGTTTGGTATTCCAAAGCATTGGCAAAAACTTTCAGTTCTTGATTTCCACTTGCATTAAACTTTCCAATCATGAGATAATAAGTACCGGATTCTGCATCATTAAGAATAATCCGCTCTACAGGAGGCTGAGTGCCAGTCTGTCTTGTCGTTGAAGAAGCCACCAGATTCAAACCGGAATCATACAAATAAAGATCATAGTCCTGATCTGTGATTGGCCAACAGTCCCAAGTTAGATACACAGCAAGAGGTATATACTCAGCACTGGTATACTCGAAAGCATTCGTCTCATCCCGGGGAGCAGCAGAAAAATCATGCCAGCCATCGTTATCAGTATCGATAAAAAACGCTTGATAGTGAGAAAGTGCCGAATTGCCAGCCGCATTAACCCAAAGAATACCGTTCGCTCTGGCATCATTAGCGATGTCGCAAATCAATTCTGTTCCATCGGTAAAATTTGTACCAGGCCAACCCCAGGAATGGTTAATGATATCTATACCATCTTTGTAGACACATTCATCTTTGGCATTCTCGAGATCAACCTCATCTTCTATCTTCACCAGATAAAGTTGGGTCTGAGGCGCCATATCATAGATAATCTCAGCCACTCCTGTTCCATGAACCCTACCGCTCTCAAAGTTAGTGTTTGTATGATTTCTATGGATAACATTCTCAGGAAGTTCACCGTGATTTATGGAGTTAGTAAGATTGTTAAATCCTATATCAATAACTGCTATCTTCGTCCCTTGGCCTTTGTAACCTAAGTCGTGATAGTCCGAAGCACCAGTTAAACCCACCCCTTCGCTGGCTATTCCGAGAATAGATTTTCCAACGTCTAGCTTTTTGTTATCAAAAGAAAATGGCAGCATTGACCCGGTTTCTTCTTCGCTTTGTGCTGGCAAAGGCTTATAGGGAAGTCTGATAAAGGAAACGCCCTCCGTCTTGTTGGCAATTTCTTCCAGACGAGACACGGAAACTCTTATCCTTATTAAATGTTTGGAAACAGCCTCAATTACAGCTCCGCAGGAAACCAAACTTGCTTGATCAATCACCGAGGCATCTTTTCCTGGCAGTGGTACTAAAATAACCCTTACTTGATCATTTTCGAGAGAAATGCTCCTCTGTTTAGCAAACCTCTGCATGGCTATTCTACTTTGAGAATACTCCTCTACTAACCTCCCCAAAATACTTTCCAGTTTAGGGTGATATTTTTTGACTTCTACCTGGATATTTACGCCCATAGCCAGAAGGGGATCTTTCACAATAAACTCCATAATTATCAAGAAAATAATAAAATTGAACTTCAAACACAGATTTCTCATTAATCACTCTACCTTTCCTAATCTGTTTTTTCAAAATACTCCAAGGAAAAAGCCAATCCCAATCCTATTATTAAGCCTACTACTGCTGCCACTAGTATGTTAAGGAGCTTACTAGGCCTTATGGGAATTTTTGGTTCCTCTGCTGCCACCAGAACTTCTGTATTGTACATCTCTACAGAATCTATTCTCTCCAGTCTAGTCTTTTCCATCTGGGTCTGTCTCAGGTCCCCCGTGAGAGTATCGTATCTTTGCTCCTTGGTTCTCTGAAACCTTGTTTTCTCCTGCTCGATTCTTCTCAGCTCTCCCGTGAGAGTATCGTATCTTTGCTCTTTGGTTGTCTGAAATTTTGTTTTCTCCTGCTCGATTTTTCTCAGCTCTCCCGAAAGGGCACCGTATCGCTGGTCCTTAGTTTTCTCAAATTCAGTCTTTTTCAATTGAATTTCTCTTAATTTTTCCATAAGAGTACCATATCGTTGTTCTCTTTCGGCAATATCAATACTGTAACTTTCCCATCTGCTTCTTATATCCTCGAGACGACCAATCAGTACGCTCGCTTCGGCATCTGAAAGTGATTCCGGTCCTTTCATCTTTTTCTCTATTTCATTAGATAGTACTTCTGCTGCTATTTCTAAATTCACCATCTCTTTCTTCAAATTGTCAATTTCACTTTTCAAGAGAGTTAGCTGATTATTTATGCTTTGAATATTTTCATCATATCTGGCTAAAATGGTCTCTTTATTCTTGTCAATTTCATCTAATTCCTGGTTGATATCTTTGATTTGTTCATCATATCTGGCTAAAATGGTCTCTTTATTCTTGTCAATT
>Ga0114919_10003485_pt1 | contig 12696 bp, 9 predicted proteins | sample BlataG_FD_88682 | JGI IMG/M metagenome (GOLD analysis project Ga0114919, IMG submission 88682) | Deep subsurface microbial communities from Black Sea to uncover new lineages of life (NeLLi) - Black_00105 metaG | ecosystem: Environmental > Aquatic > Marine > Oceanic > Sediment | place: Atlantic... | reverse complement strand
GGAAAAGCCTTATCTTCATGTTACTGACTGCGTTGATGGTATCCTGTTTGGCTTTGAGAATTCTCAGGACCAGGTCAACGTTTTTAATCTTGGTGTAGAATCTTCTACCAACGTTACTGACATAGCAAATATGCTGGTTGAGGCTATGGGTTTATCTGGAGTGGAGTTCAATTATTCCGGTGGTGATCGTGGGTGGAGAGGCGATGTCCCACAGATAAGGTATGATATTACCAGGATGAAGAGATTGGGATGGAAGCCCAGGTTTACCTCGGAGCAAGCAGTGAAAAAAGCAATATTGGACGTATTAGGTGATAAGATCACAGCACCATAACGTCATAATATTACGCAACTGGAAAGAGTGACGATCATGTGTATCACGAGAGTTGGGATGGTCGAATGTTATGAGGAAGGAACACTGATAATGATAGTCAATCCAGCTGTAACAGTGGGTGTTCCAATCTATCGCCGTGGTAATATCCCGAATGTAGTTATGGAGTGTGGTCGGATATGTTGGTTTCCGTTATAGTGCCCAGCTACAGCATGGATAACTATTATAACCTGAGAGGTGCGATTGATAGTCTGTTGAATCAGAGCTATCCTGATATAGAAATTATAGTGGCTATCAGCACCAGTAAAGAATTATATGAGAAAATAGTCAAAGCTTATAATATCCAAGGAAAGGTGAAAGTTATATTTAGTGAGCAAGGTCTGGGAGCTGCCGCAGCCAGGAATGTTGGTATCAAGAATGCCAGCGGGGATATTCTTGCTTTTATTGATGATGACGCCATAGCCGATGACAGGTGGGTGGAGGAGCTGGTCAATGCTTATAAGGAGCCTGGTGTCAAGGCAGTGGGTGGGAAAATATTGCCATTATGGTTGCCCTGCAAACCTGAGTATTTTCCTGAGGAGCTGTACTGGCTGGTTGGTGTAACACATAATAGCTTTAGTCCGGATAGAATAGCTGAGGTTCGGAGCGCCTTTGGTGCAAACATGAGATTCAGGAGGGAAGTTTTTGACCAGGTAGGGCTTTTCAACGAAAGCTTTGGCTTCGTAAGACAGAGAGCGAGCTATATACAGGCAGAGGAAGTGGAACTTAGCTTGAGGATGACAGGCAAATTTGGTGTAGGGGTTATCTACAATCCTGCGGCTATAGTCCACCATAAAATCCCTGTAACTAAAACCAGGCTGAAAGTGCTGCTCAAAAGGTCTTTTTATCAGGGGTACTCTAAGGCGTTACTTGGGAAGATGAAGCTATGCCGGGATTGCATAAGCATTGAGAGGTCTCATCTCAAGGATTTGCTCATTCAATATATTCCTAGAAAAATAAAAAAGGTCTTCTCAGGTCCAAGCCGAGTGACAGGGATAAAGCAAATTATAATACTGGTCTGTTGTATTTTTGCGGTTGGGTTGGGATTTATACATGGACATATCAGACGGACAAAATGACCTGTGGAGTGGGGATAATGGTAAAATATACCATAATGCAATGGAGGTACTGTGGAAAACCAGCGAATTTCGGTATTTGGACTAGGATATGTTGGAGTAACGACCGCGGCTTGTTTAGCTGAAAAAGGACATAAAATCATTGGAGTAGATGTAAAATCATGGAAAGTAACCATGATTAATCATAGGAGATCTCCAATAAAGGAAGAGGGGCTAGATAGAATAATCAACGGGGTTGTTCAGGATAGTATGCTTAATGCTACCACAGATGCCAAGGTGGCTATACTGAATTCCGAACTGTCGATCGTTTGCGTAGGGACTCCATTAACCAGCGGTGGAGCTATCGACTTAACTGGCATATCTAGAGTTGCCGAGGATATAGGCATGGCCCTCCGAGATAAGGATGATTATCACCTCATAGTGGTAAGAAGCACAGTCACTCCCGGAACAACTGAAGAGGTTGTTATCCCCTTGCTCGAAAGGGTGTCCAAAAAGAAAGCTGGCACACATTTTGGAGTATGTATGAACCCAGAATTTCTAAGGGAAGGTAGTATGGTCGAGGACTTTATGAATCCAGAGATAATATTAATTGGTGAATTAGATAGGAGGTCGGGTGACTTACTTGAGGGGATCTTTAGTGATTTCAATGCAAAAATTGTGCGGGGCGATATTAAAACGGCTGAAATGGTGAAGTACGTGTTTAATGCATTCCACGCCATGAAAATAAGTTTCATTAATGAAATCGGCAATATCTGCCAGAGACAGGGAATCGATACACATCTTGTAAGCGAAATCCTCTGTTCGGACCATAACCTAAATATATCCTCAAAATACCTCAAACCTGGATTTGCTTTCGGTGGGTCATGTCTGCCTAAAGATTTAGGAGCTTTAATCTACCACTCTAAGCAAGTTGGTTATACCCCACAGCTACTGGAGAGTGTGCTCAAGGTAAACGAATCTCAGAAGGAAAAGGCGGTGTGCTTGATAAAGAAAATGCTTGGTGGCGACATCAAGGACAGTATAATTGGAGTGGTAGGTGGCGCATACAAAGAAAACACAGATGACCTTAGAGATTCGCCAGCAGTATATCTAATCAAGGAGTTAGTAAGTTATAAAGCTAAAGTCGGGGTATATGACCCACTGGCACTGGATAATCTGCGAGCGCACTTTGGGGACAGCATCACATACAAGGATAGTCTGGAAGACACCCTCAGCGATGCTGATTTATGTGTGATAGTACTTAATTACATTGATGGGAATAAGTTAGGTCAGCTTACCAGCTTGATGACTAGAAGGAATATTCTGGACCTGGTAGGGATTGCTGGCTATAGTGAATTGAAAAAGAAACCAGATATAAGTTATGTTGCCATTTCCTGGTGATATCGTTACGATGAGTTATCGCGAGCATAGCTTCTTGTTTGAATCCGAGCAGCATATAGAAAATAGTCTGTTGCAACGAAGCCTCAGATTGGTCTAATCAATGAAAGTACTTCAGGTGTGTCACCGTTATTACCCTGATATAGGAGGGGTTGAGACTCATGTTCAAAACATTAGCGAGATACTGTCTCGTAAATATGATGTTACTGTATTCGCCGGAGACCCTTCAGGAAGGCTGCCAAGAGAAGAGGAAATAAATAATGTTCTAGTCAAAAGATTTAAGAGCTTTTCTCCGGCTGATGCTTACCATATATCGTTTGAAATGGCGAGAGAACTCAAGAAAGCTGAATTTGATATAGTTCATGGACATAATTACCACGCCCTTCCTCTATACTTTTCCAGATATGCCAGAAGTAAAAAACATATAGTGACTTCTCGTTACCACGGGCATGGGCATACATCACTGCGGAAGTTTCTTATCAAGCTATACAAGCCGTTTGGCAAAAAGATATTTGAGGAAGCAGATAATATAATTGTACTTTCAAATTATGAAAAGGAACTTTTACTTAGAGACTTTGCCATAGATGAGAGCAAAATTCAGTTAATTCCCAATGGGCTTAATATAAGGGAATTTGAGGATTTGGCAAGAGAGGGTAAAGAAAAAACAATCTTATGTGTGAGCAGGCTGGAGGAATACAAGGGCATGCAATATGTAATCCAAACTCTACCGTTGCTAGATAAAGACCTTTGCTTGAAGATAGTCGGCAAGGGGCCATATAAGCATCGCCTCGTGAAATTGGTCGATAGACTGAGGTTGGGGAATAGGATCAAGTTTTATCAAAATCTTTCTCGCAAGGAACTCCTCAGAATGTATGCTAAAGCTGGCATGTTCATTTTATTGTCAAGGGGCGAGGCTTTCGGAAATGCTATCGCTGAGGCTTTAGCTTCAAAAACGCCTTGCATCGTAGCCAATACATCAGCTTTAACGGAATGGGTTGATAATGAGAACTGCTTCGGTATTGACTATCCCATAAATAATGCTGAGCTAGCGGAGCTGATAACCAAAGTTGTTGGAAAAGAAGTTAGTGATGTGAAGCTGTGGTCCTGGGATGAGGTTACACAGGAGATTGCCAGGCTATACGAATCGAGCCAGGATTAGCAGGCAAATAACACTAAGGCTGTTCTAAATGAGTGTTCTTTACATGTTATAATCGTATGCTAATGAATTTACCGGTTCAAACCCCTTCATTAAGATTATCAAGGCAGCAAATCTCGGTACTCTTAACTATTATAGCCCTGCTGCTGTGGTCACATAGCATTCTCCATGCCAGGTTTGAAATTGGCTACTTCGGACTGATTTATGGTTTACCGGTGACTTTCTTTATAGCTCTGGCTTGTCTGACCATTGCATCAACTATCCTGTGGGTTTCCCGGGAGAAGCATGGCAAACTGCTCTGCTTACAGCTATTGATTCTGGTTTCAGCCTTATGGTTGATTCCATCGGTAACAGGCGGCTCAACACCTGTAGTTGGCCATGACTATAGAAACCTCGGTTACATTGACTATATAATGAGAGAAGGACATTTTAACACTGCTGTTTCTGAATATTTTAGCTGGCCAGCCACTTTCGTTACCTCTGCTTCTATATCCAACATAGCCCTGGTAAATCTGGAAGCACTCGTCGCTAAAGGCCTTGTTCCCTTTTTAATGCAGCTATTATGTCTTCTACCCTTATATGTTTTTCTGAAAAACACTCTGGGGGAAGAACGGAGCAATTACTGCTGGCTTGGCTGCTGGCTTTTTTATCTGGCGCAATGGGTCCCTCATGTGCATTTAAATCCGCAGGGCTTCGGATTTTTTCTTCTGCTGACGTTTTTAGCGCTGATAACAAATCCCAAAATCTGGCAGAGGCACACAGAATCATTCAAGTTGCTGTCTTTAACGGTGATTATCTTTGCTGCCCTGGCAGCAACCCATTTATTAACGTCGCTGGCTTTCCTGTGTATTCTAATAGGGCTTTACCTGGTAAGGCGAGACAAGCGTGTGGTGTTGGTCATAATGGCTTGTGTCATTATGGTAGCCTGCTGGAACTTTATTGGTGCCAGAGGTATAGTGGAAGAAAGAGTTGAAGGGGGTGGGGCATACTGGGAGTTGCTTGTCTTTGAACCGGAGCTTATAGTAGAGAGGGAGGTTGCCTTGCGTGTCTCAGGTAGCCAATCTCACATTGCCGTAGTGAACATAAGGTTACTGTTTTCATCAATATTTGCCTTGATTGGTTTAGCCGGGGTAATCCTGTTGTGTTTTTTCAGAAGAAAATTCAAGCTGGTAATTCCCCTCCTGATTATTATACTGGCTCCTTTAATTCTGCTTACTTTCTCTTCCCAGTATGGCGAACTTCTTCCCAGGATATATCTTTTTGCCCTTCCCGGGATGGCGTTTTTTGGAGCCATGCTGCTTGACGTTAAAAAGAAAATAGTGGTGTTTGTTATGTGCCTGCTTCTGATTGTCTGTTGCCCGCTGCATGTCATCTCTCGTTACGGAAACCAGGCATCCTATTATCTCTCCCAGGCACAGCTTTCAGGTGTTACCTTTTTTCATGATAAAACAGCAGGTGGTTACGTGGTTGGTGCGTGGCCTATCGGAGTGATGAGAGATATAGAAAGGTATCAACAGGATAGTATAGAAAAGACGGTTTGGGAGGATAGCAGGCTTGTCTTTACCGAAGACGTTCTCCAGAATTTGCCCTGTTATGTTAGCATTAACCGCAAGGACAAAGCCCAGCAAGAATTGGTCAAGGGTAATATAGAATTTATTAACGAAATTGAGAAGACATTGAAAACTGATACTGGCTGTGGTTTTATTTACCATAATCCAGACCTGAGGCTTTATATTTATGAGAAACCCTTATGCGGTAATGGTCTTTAAAATAAGTTTAATGAAGGTGATAGTTAATGAATAAGGTTGCTATTTTAGGGATAGATGGTGCTTCCCTCAGGCTGATAGAGTAGTGGAGGGATGAGCTGCTGAATCTGAAGAAGATTATGGAAGGCGGAGTGTATGGAGAACTGGAATCTACCATACCACCGGTGACCTGTCCCGCCTGGCCATGCATGTTTACCGGTAGAAACCCTGGTAAGATTGGCATGTATAGTTTCATCAGTGTGGAGGCAGGGGGAGAATTTCGTATTAAAATCCGTAGTTCCTCTGATTATCATCGGTGGTCTCTGTGGAAAATACTGAACGACTCCGGAATTTCCGTGGGACTTTTTAACGTGGCTATGACCTTCCCTCCACACAAGATAGACAGTTTTATGGTTTGTGGAACTGGTTCGCCACTTAGTGGCAGGACAAATTATACTTACCCTGAACGGATAAAGCAGGAATTAGAGAGAGCTGTGCCTGGATATGAGGTGCTCCCACCTATTGTCGCTACTATCAAGGGCAAGGAAGAGGATTACAAATCAATACTTGAGCAGGCAGTAACTAACAGGCTTAAAGCTGCCAGGTATCTGATAAAGACCTTTCCCTGGCAGCTTTTTGTGGGAGTCTTCTTTTCTATAGATACTGCTCAGCACTATTTCTGGCATCATATGGATATGCATCATCCCTGGCATAAGGGTGAAGAATACCGTGATGTAATTAAAAATCTCTATAAGAGAATTGACTCTGCTATAGGTGAGTTAATTGAGGAACTACCCGAGGAAACAGATGTGTTGATTGTTTCCGACCATGGGTTCCAGACCTGCCATAAAGTCTTCGTGGTAAGCAAATGGTTGGAAAAAGAGGGGTTTCTAGTTTTTTCCAATCCAGTAGGTGGTGGCAATGAAACTCCCTGGATATGGCACCTGAGGGACTTCCTGTTATCTATTCTGGGTGCCAGAATGGCTCGTATGATTGCCAGAATTGTACCTGAAAGGCTGGCAGCAAAGATATCAAGCCGTGGTAAGTTTGGATACCAGGTGGCCAGGCTTTACCGTAATATTGACTGGGCCAGGACGAGAGCCTATCCAGATGCAGGCACCAATATGATAAGGATAAACCTGAAAGGAAGGGAACCAGGGGGTATAGTTGAGCCAGGACCAGAGTATGATGCTCTCGTGGATGATATTGGTAACAGGCTGAAAAGCTTTACCGACCCTGCAATGGGGAAACGGCTCGATATTACGGTCTTTAAGAAGCATGAGCTATACCATGGGGATTACGCTGAACTGGGTCCGGACATTGCTTTTCACATTAATAAATATATGCCTGTGGCAGGTGGTAATCAAAAGTGTGAATGGGCTGAACCTGCGTTCTCTGGCTGGCATGCCCGGCAGGGTGTTTTCATGGCTTACGGCCCCCGTATAAAGGAGAGCGGTGAAAAGCTGGTAAATTTGAGAATATATGATATTACGCCAACCGTTTTGCACATGTTTGGCTTGCCTGTTTCTAATGATATGGATGGCAGGGTGCTTACAGAAATATTCAAGAAAGATTCTGATTTAGCCCGGAGGTCGGTTACTTATGAGTCAGCAGGAGAGAAGCTCAGAATTAAAGGAAAGGTAACTAAGTTAAAGGAGACAGACACCATATGAAGCAAGGTACAAAAGTAAATGGGCCGAATGTCATCCTGATAACCATCGACAGCCTGCGATATGACCATTTAGGCTGTTATGGCTACCACAGGAATACCAGCCCTAACATGGATGCGCTTGCCGGCAGGGGTATGAAGTTCACGCAGGCAATATCGAATGGTGGGCAAACAGCTAGTTCATTCCCAGCAATAATAGCATCGGCATTACCACCTTTAAAAAGTGCTGAGGGCAGGGAGATATTACAGCGAAGTGTTACATTGGCAGAGGTACTGAAAAAATCTGGTTATCATACTGCGGCTTATCATTCCAATCCATTGCTGTCTCACTTTCACGGTTATAACCAGGGTTTTGATTTATTTGATGACGGATTTCGTCAGTTAAGTCCCAAAAGTTTACGAATTTTGGCAAGGTTAAGGGAAAATTCTACACAAGGTTTAACTTCCAAAATATTGGCTAGAGCAAGTTGTTTACTCAGACCTCTACTTTCCAGGATGAGAACTAGGCCTATTATCAGCGCTGAGGAAATCACCAGAAAATCTCTGAAGTGGATTGAAAACAACGATGGAAATATTTTTATATGGCTTCACTATATGGATGTTCATCATCCTTATGTGCCCGAAGATGAATATCTCAGTCAATTCTATGACCAACCAGTTAGCCGCCGCAGGATGCACATTCTATGGCGGAAGATGACACGAAAACCTGCCGAAGTATCTCAGGCAGAGAGAGAAATCCTGATAAATCTTTATGACGCTGATATTAAATACACCGATTATATTATTGGTCAGCTATTGGATGAATTGGAAAATAGTCTTGATAATACTATAGTGGTTATAATTGCTGACCATGGTGATGAGTTTGGAGAACACGGAAGGTTTGGTCACCAGACTCTTTATGACGGGTTACTAAGAGTCCCATTAATAATAGCCGGACATGGGGTAGAAAGCGGTATATCCATCAAGCAACAAGTTGGCCTTATTAACCTGGCTCCTACGATTGCTAATATCGCCGGAATTAGTAAGCCCCGGAGTTTTTATGGAAAGAATTTATTGTATCGAATGGGAGAGGAAGAAAAATATGTAACTGGCACTGTGAGTACAATTATGCATCCAGGCTTGGGACAAAGAAGTATTTCATATCGCCTTCCTGAGTGGAAATATATTTGCACCGAGCGTATCAATGATGGGTGTCTTATGGGGGAGGAAGTCTATAACCTGGAAGATGACCAGGGCGAACTAAGGAATCTGCATAATCAGGATAATGATGAAGCAAATAGTTTTGAACTGGATGCGAGGCAAAAGATAGCTCAGTTTAAACAGCTTAAGTCCGAGGAAAAGACGGCTTACGAAAAGCAGAGAATAAAAGCAAAGCTCGGCAAGCTGGGTAAGCTATAGTTAGAGGTATGAGAGCGGAACGAATATTAGTTACTGGTGGGGGAGGGTTCATAGGAAGTCACCTGGCGAGATACCTGTATACGTGTGGCAATTTTGTCAGGGTGGCGGATATAAAATTTGATGATTATATTCGGGAGAAATATTGTAGTGAGAGGATTAATTTGGATTTGCGTGAATTTGAAAACTGCCTCAAGGTTACGGATAACATTGACAAAGTCTATAATCTTGCGGCTAACATGGGCGGAATAGGCTTTATTACATCGGTTTCCGCGGATGTAATGCATGACAATGTGCTAATAAATGCCAATATGCTGGAAGCATCGGTTCAAAAGGGGGTGAACAGATTTCTTTTCAGTTCGAGTGCCTGTGTCTATCCTAATTATAAGCAGGCAGAATATGAGGTACCAGGTTTGAAGGAAAGTGATGTGTATCCTGCAGACCCGAATGAAGCCTATGGCTGGGAGAAGCTGTTCACTGAAGAGATGGTAAAGGCTTATCAAAAGGATTATGGCCTCGATGTCCGGGTTGTGAGGTATCACAACATATACGGTCCCGAGGGAACCTATAAAGGAGGTAGGGAGAAAGCTCCGGCGGCTTTGTGTGGAAAAGTGGCTGAAGCTTCGAATCCTGGTACCATGGAAATTTGGGGTGATGGAAAGGCAACTCGCTCATTTTGCTATGTGGATGATTGTGTCAGGGGAACGGTCATGCTAATGGAATCTGATTATGATAAGCCGGTAAATATCGGCTCAGACCGACTGATTTCAATAGATGAATTAGCCGACATTATAATAAATATTTCAGGAAAAAAGATACGCAAGACCCATGACTTGCATGCGCCCGAGGGAGTAAAGGGGAGAAATGCCGACCTCGCTGTGGTAAAAGAGGTATTGAGATGGGAGCCTCAGACGAGTTTGGAGGAAGGAATGATAAAAACCTATCAGTGGATTAGCTCGATGGTTGAAAAAGATGGGAAAGACAGGTGAAAGGGTGGAGTATATAAGGAAGAGGGATAAAAGAGAAGTTGCCAGATGCAGGCGGATACTGTTAAACAAATGAGGGATTGTTTTACACCTGGTTGAAAAATGTCTGAATCGGGAACAGGGATTAAGGTTATTTGTGTTTGCCCTCTGGCTCACCGGTTTGGGCATTATCCCAGGGCTATAACAGAGGAAGCCTCTGCTTTACTTGATTCCGGCGTGGAAGTTGCTATATGCACATTCAGGGGCATTCGGGATCAGGAAGGGCTCCGAACAATTCCGCACAGGACAGTGGTTTCAGGCAGGATTGGATTTCCTTTAGGCGTTATCACGAATATGGTGAAATTTATGCCTAAAGAGAAATTCCTCGCGGGTTTCCTGGAGCAGTTCTCAACATTATGCCTGGCGGTCAGGGTCAGGAAGAAACTGGGGTATGACGCCATATACCTGCGAGATGGCGATCCGTATATATTCATTCCTTTTCTAATAGGATTTTTTCTCAAGGATAGCAAATGGGTGATTAACTTGATAGGAGAAAGAATGGCGAGGGCTCCTAATTCCATGCTCAGTTCATTGTTTTACAGTTTCATTAACGCTCCTATCTGGAAACCCATTTATCACAGGGCACTTTCCAGGAATCAATTTACCTTCATTTGTCAAAGCAAGTATGTGAAGGATTTTTTTGAGGTTAATCTTTTGAATGGGATTCTAGCAGGAAGAGTGACCTTTGTCCCCCTGGGTGTGCAAGGAACAGCAGAATACGTGCCTCGAGAAGAGGCGAGACGCCATCTTGGGCTGCCTGAAGGGAAGGCTATTTTTCTTCACTTCGGTGCTCTTCACCGGGGTAAGGATATAGAAACAATTCTGGCTGCCATCAAGGAAATACCTGATGTGATTCTGGTTCATGCGGGGGTGGTAACACCCTGGGCTAATATGGCACACCTGGTGGAAAGCTATGGCTTGCAGGGGAGGGTCATTATTAACAACAGCTATATTCCTGAAGCGGAGAAGCGATACTATTTCGCCGCCGCGGATGCTGTAATCCTCTCCTATAAGAAAAGCTTCCTGCAGGAAGCGAGCATGTTCCGGGAATCAGCAAAGTTCAGGTTGCCGTCTATTACCAGTGATGTTGGTGGCTTGGGGCGATTAGCCCGGGAATATAAGACTGGGCCGGTCTTCGAGGCCGAAAATGCTGCTTCACTCAGAGGCGCAATCTATAGCTTCATTAATTCCAGCCAGGAGGGAAGAGAAACTATGGCAAACAACTGCCAAAAGTTTTGTAATGACTTCTCTCTTGATACCTGGGCTCGCAAATGCAAAGAGATTATTGAAGAATTATAAGGTGGGCTATCAATAGTTATCGTACTGACATGAGTTTCCTGGAGGTGAGAATATAGATGGCTGCTACAGCTTGGGCTCCGAACCAGGCGTAGCCAATTCCTATAATGCCGAACGCCGGCATAAGCAAGTAGCTGGTTAGAAATACGGAAACGGCAATAAACACCCAGATTGCTATAAGCTCCTTCAATCTGCCTTTAACCCGCAGTATACTACTATAGATATGGTTGACTGCCAGTGGGAGACTGGATAGACTGAGAATCCAGAGCAGGCTTACGGCATTCAGAGAATAGCTTTGCCCGAAGGCAAGGAGCAGCCATTTGCCTACCAGAATAAGTACCACGACTGCCGGGACTAACAGCAGGAAGGTGAACTTAAGGGATTTGGTTACATTTTCCCTTAAGTTATCTTCAAAGTGAGAGCCCTCTGCGAACAGGGATTGGGAGATTGATGTAGGGATGGTGTAGAGCAAGCTGGCAATCATCCAGGCGACATAGAAATAGGCATTCTGGGTGGCTCCCAGAAGGTTAACAACCATAAGTGGCAGTATAAACTTAAGTGAGGCTGACAGAAGGTTGCTGAGGTAGTTACCTGCTGAATATCGCCACATATCTTTAATTAAATTCAGGTTAAAAGCAGGCGCCGGCTTATAATTTTCCTGGACTCTGGGCAGAAACAGGAAAATGGAAATAGCCAAGGCTATGGCATTGGCGATACCCCATGAAGCCACTATGCCAAATGTGCGAAAAAACGAGACAAGAAGGATGGGGAAGGGAATTTTAACTACCGAAAATATGGTGTTCTTGGATAACACAAAGCCCGCGCGCCTCCTGGCAACGAAGGTAGCTCCTACCATGCTTGATAGCGTCCACAATAGAGTGAAGATGATGAAAACCAGGGTGAAGATAGGATTCTGTTTAATGAAGTTTAGAGATGGAGACCAGAGGCTCAGACCAGCGATAAAAATGCCGGCTACCACCAGGCTGATAAGGCTGCTCAGTGTGTAAGAAGTATTTATCAGTTCCTGTGGTTTATCACTCCGGGGCAGGAAGCGCATCAGTGAGGTGTTTAAACCAGCCTGGCTTATGATCATGAGTAGGTTGAGGGCTGATATTATAGCTGAACTGAAGCCCACCTCAGCTTCGGAGTAAAATCGGGCAACTATCATCCAGAAGACGAAACCCAGGATAGCCATAATCGCCGTATTGAGAATCAGGTAAAAGGCATTGCTGTAAAGTGGCGTGGTGGCAAACTGCCCCAGTTTCTGCCGGGAAGTCACTATATCGATAAGTTCGCGGATTATACTAAAGAAAGGAAGGTTAGCTTTTTTCAATTTTCTTAAACCAAATTCGCATTAGAATAGCGCATATTTCCAGTAGACTCAAGGGTTTGTACTCGTTCAGGCGATTGGTGACACTTTCTCCTTTCTATTATTTTGCCAACGTTGGTTCAGATATTCCAGTGATGTAACATATCCGGGTGTTTCCAGGAGGTTAATTTCCTCGATTTAGAGATTGGTAAATAACCGTGAGAATTTCACCTCAAAACTGGTCATTTACTGTGGGAATTAACATAAATGTCGTTTCTCGG
>Ga0114919_10003484_pt1 | contig 12696 bp, 16 predicted proteins | sample BlataG_FD_88682 | JGI IMG/M metagenome (GOLD analysis project Ga0114919, IMG submission 88682) | Deep subsurface microbial communities from Black Sea to uncover new lineages of life (NeLLi) - Black_00105 metaG | ecosystem: Environmental > Aquatic > Marine > Oceanic > Sediment | place: Atlantic... | reverse complement strand
GTTTTTACTTGTATCTTTCTAAATTGTTTTTTTTTCTTTGAAAAAATAAATATTATTAGGGTTGAATTTAATTTGGGGGGGGGGGAGGTTGTTTAGGGCCCTGTCCTCTTCTTTCTCTAATACTTCTTATCTAGTACCCAGCATACCATTCAATAGAAGCTGCATCAACCAGGATATGAAGAATCCCAACAATAACACAGCAAGCATGACTGTCTTCTGATCAACCAATGGCTGACGATTGATATCATGATCTCCTCTTGGGTTATTGGTACCAAACACAGCTCCAGTTACTTCTCTGGCTGTTGCTCCTGCCATTTCCACCATCAACCTTCTCCCGTTGGGATCTTTACTTACTTCTATACATTCTCTGCCTACAGCTGCTATCCACTGATTATTAATACTACCAGTGTTATTAGTTTTTGTGACTCTCTGCGTTACTCCTGCTGATCCACTGTTGTAGCCATTGGTATTCAATTTGTTTCCAACATGCTCAGCAGCTGCAATTGGAGTAGAAACACCACAACTACTACTACTATCTACTGATTTTCCTCTATAACCTTCTTTATTTGTAATTTCTTCTTCCCAGTTGCCATTATTACTATGGTGCTGCTCTATTAATTCTAAACCACTCCCTTCTTCATCCTGCCCCTTATTGCCATCACCAACTTGACTGGAAAGCAGAGCACTGACTGCTTCCTTTGCAAACACACCTACACATTCTTTGACAGCACTAAGATGCTCTGTTTTGGCCATACTAGCGAATAAATCTTCATAGAAGTTGATATCCAAGGTTCTGTCCATATATACCCTCACGCCTTCAGTGGCTAATGTTGCCATGCTGGCGACTGCTAATTGCTGGCCGGAAATTGAGCCTAAAAAGTCTAGAATTTTATCTGTGGATGTTTTATGGTTGGATATAGAAGCATCATGTTGTTGTTGATTGGATGCCTCGCAATAGGCAGTGACTGCATTACGAGCTGCCATGCTGACTGCAACGGAAACTAAGGTGTGACCTCGTTCGCTGAGGACTGCATCGAGAATCTTGTCAAGAGCAGCTGGTTTTTGCGTGGTGCTCCTTGTTGTCAAGTCTTTTGAATTGACATGGCCGTGGTCTGAGGTTGTATATAAGCCATTGTATAGTGCATGCACAGTGGCTGCAGTTGCAGAGGTGACTGCTGGAGCTTGGAGGAGCTTGGCGACCTGGCGCAGAGTGGGCGGGATCTCGTCTTCTTCGGAATGTAAAAACTTGTCTAAATCCCTCATGAGATCTGAGCATATTTCACCATTGTCGGCTAAAGCGTCTATATAGCACTGCAGAGCGTGCCTTAGCCTTCGAAAATAGAGTCTAGTTTGGCCTATAGCATCGGAATTGTAAGCTCGATAAACCAGGCCGCTAGTAATGGCGACACCTGCAGTTACTAAAATATATTTACGAACCTTACGGTCCATTAAGAGTGGAGCTATGACACTAGAAGAGGAAGACATTGCAATTTGATTATTAATTGACTAAAACTCTAGGCAATGCGCCATGTATACATCTTGAAAGATATTCGTTATCAAGCCTCCTCCTATTGATAAAATTTTAATCGAAATATATTCATAGCAAGCCGACCGATGAGCAAGTTTGTAGCAACTGTAATGTTGGAATTTGCGACGATCATCATGACTCCCACAATCTTCATAATCACACCAAGAAGGGAAATTCGGACATCATCTACGCTTTAACGTATTGATATCGGTATCATTGCTAGGGTTTGAGAACTCATTATGCCTTGCAACTAAACTTTATGTTGCAAATCACCATCCCCAGTTGAATATGTTTCAATATTCCACTCTTTCTACCAAGTCATCCTCCAGAAGAAGCCAGATCACACGGATCCAATGCACGGCATCCCATACCAACCCCATTTCTCGACGCACGCTACTCACCACCACAACCATTGCCGCCCCGACACTCCTCACATCCCTCCCTTCCTTTGCCGCCACCCCTCTTCTTCTTCTCAACCCAAAATCAACAACAGATGCAGACACTCTCGCTGCTCAACTCTCCTCCATGGTTACTGAATTCACCCTTTCTAACGGCCTTAAGTGCATCGTAGCTCAACGCAAAGCTGCTCCAGTCGTCAGTTGCCACATTTATGCCGACGTCGGAGGCTTTGACGAGGTTGATGGCCAGACTGGCATTGCCCATCTACTGGAGCATCTTTCTTTCAAAGGCTCTCCTAGACTGGGTACCACTGACTATATAAAGGAATCTGCTTTATTAGACGCAGTAGATGACGCCTTTTACGAACTAAAACAGCATCTTTCATCTTCCTCTTCCTCTTCATCCTCTTCCTCTTCCACCGCCAAGCTGAAGGCCCTCCAACAATCATTCCAGCAAGCCCAATCCCAAGCCTCCAAACTAGAAATCCCCAATGCCTATGGTGCCTTCTTATCCAAAGAAGGAGCAGTAGGTCTCAACGCCACCACAACCCACGACTCCACCAAATATTATGTCAACTTGCCTGCCAACAAACTCGAACTATGGTTTGCTCTAGAAAGTGATAGGTTTCAATGCCCAGTTTTTAGGAGCTTGTACACTGAGAAACAAGTAGTTTTAGAAGAAAGAAAATTGAGGGTAGATTCCTCTCCTCTAGGACCATTCATGGAATCCTTTGCTGAAGCTTCACTTGCTAATAACTACAGGCGCCCTGTTATCGGATATAAGGAAGATATAGAAGGAATTGGTAGGAGGGAGGTCGGGGAGTTTTTCAAAAGGCACTATGGGCCTGGTAATATGACTGTTGCTATAGTGGGTGATGTGTCTCCTGATCAAGTGAGGCAGTACGCTGAGAAATATTTTGGATCTTGGGAGAAGAATGAAGATACTGGTACGAGGAGAGGAGAAGGAGTAAAAGAGCAAGAAGAGCGATTACCGATACCAAAGCAGACAGTAAACACACGAAATGGATTAGAGTACATAGATAAAAGCAGAGCAGGGCCAGCCATGTTGCTCGCATACTATCGACCATCAGTCAAATCAACCGCAGACGCCCTCCCTCTAGATGTGGTGTCTGATCTCCTGACGGGAGGGAGAACAAGCCGGCTGGAAAAACAGCTGGTACTTCCAGGTACTGCAGTCAGTGTCAGTAGTTTTGCTACTTTCCCAGGAGATAAACATCCTACTCAATTTCTTCTGTATGGTATTCCATCGCCAGGGAGGAGCTTGGGAGATATAGAGAGAGGGATGAGAGGGGTAGTAGAGGAGCTGGGGGAAGGTGGTCCTACAGATGAGGAACTGAAGAGGTATAAAAAGGCGGCAAAAGTACAGTTACTGGGTGCGCTGGGGTCGAATGCAGGGCTGGCTGCTGCTCTGGGAAGTTATCAAGGGTTATTGGGGAGCTGGAGGGGGTTGGCGGAGGATTTGGGGAAGATTGAAGAGATGAAAAGGGGGGATGTGATGAGGGTGGTGGAGAAGTATCTGGTAACTGATAATTGTTTTAGAGGGTATGTGGCTCCTTTGGATGGATGAGGGGTTGATGTGAACATTGAGTAAGGTAGGAGTACCATGGGGTGTGAGAAAATGTTAGCAAATGCATGTTAGCTACAATTACTCACTTTGGGATATGAAGGAGGAAGAGCTCTGGAGGTTCGTCCGGAGCTGGCCAGGGCAAGTCGTCCCCCAATAGTATATTCGCTGTTTTGGGGGGAGGATAAACGTAGAATTAAGGTATTCAGAATTCGTATTTGTGATAATCTCTTTCTCCCACCCTAGTATTTAATAATTTCATAGGTTAGGCCTCTTCTTTACTAGCATTTAATACATTTCAATCCTTGGCTTGATATTTACGTCATGGGAGGCGAAGGCATCAGACGTGAGATTATATTGCCTAAGAGACTCGATCAAGACTACGTCGTTTCGGGCTCGGGAAGAGGCAACCAAACCAGTTATGAGGATCATGGTTCAGGCAGGATTAAGTGGTCATCAGAGCTTCATGACTTGTTCTTGGACGCTGTTGAACAGCTTGGAGGACCCTTCATAGCCAAGGTACGTAATCTCAATATTTCTCCATCCTAGCTATCACTGAGATATAAATCAAGCGGTGAAGTACTACCCCGTCGTCCGTGTGACCGCCTTTTCGTCTCCTCCACTCACATTTCCTTCCCCACTTCCTCTTTCTCTTTCTGCAGCCTCGAGACATCCTTGATCACATGAATGTCTCTGGACTCAACATCAACCATGTCAAGAGCCATCTTCAGAAGCATCGCACCAACTATAACAAACGTAAATATCCTCCCCCTCCTCCTCAACAAACCCCTTTTTCCAAACGCCAACATACCTGTGACAGTGGAGAAGACGGCGGCAGGCACTTGATCACCACCACCAATGGCAAGATCACCCCTGATTCAGAATCATCTCCCCCTCCTCTTACATTATCAAATACTACTGACCATACCAACAGAAATGTCCACCTCGAATCCAGTCGCCATGATGAAAGAAAAGGCAATGCGGAAGAGCGTAACATCGACAGCAAAGCACTGGATCTCCTTGCCAATTCAGCACTCCACTCCCAGAGTGCTGCTGGTGTGAAGAAGCAAAATCAACAGCAGCAACAAAGAGTAGAAGAGGATGGGGGACAACCATCAAGGAAGATTCCTCCTCCTCCTCCTCCTGCTTCTGCTGCACCATTAACCATTATTGATAAACCTATTAATGGAGATACTGATGCATCTGGAGATGATCAGCATCATTACAACAAAGCTATAACTGAAGCTGGAGCTTTATTAGTGGAGATATTGGCTGCCAGCCATCCCAACATTAATAATGGACAGGGAGGAGGGGGGTCCAGCAGTAATGGTGGTGATGAAACCACAGCGATGTCGAAAATCGCAAACCAGCTACTGCCTCAGCTCCAAATTGCCTTGACTCGACAGATGTCCTCTCAGCTCCGATTGACCAGAGAGATAGAGGCTTATATAGACAGAGAACATCAACTTGCAGTTTTTGTTGGGACAATTCAGACTCTACTTTCCAGTGGTAGTAATGCAAATGATAATTCTAATGTCAGCAACGAAACAATCAAGCATGTTAAGAATAATGAAACAACAACAATGCATAGGGATAGCTCAGGGAATCTAGATACTGCTACTGTTGCTCCTGGTACTTCTCCCTCTTCAGCATGATGATGGGTATTGGTGTAGCCATCACCACTGGAGCAATTATTCGCAACAGTGGTGATGGTTGTTCTGTAGGTGATGACTGAGATGATGGTACCCCAAAATGAGTATTAAAGACGATACTAAAACAAGCCACCATGATACTCTACCTAATGTACAGCATAAAGAAAAATGGCGTTTAAGACTGTATGAATTCATTTCTTGTCATTAAAACGTGTATGCTAGATCCCCTCTCAGGTCTTACCTCTATTGACTATAAATTAAAAAAAAAATTGTTGAGATGTATATATAATGGAAAAGTTATGAAATGCAGGCCTCTCTGCATGATGGCATGTGTCTCATCTTTTTCTTCATCCGTTTCAAATTCTACCCAGAATGGGGACACTTCAATTTTGGATACACAATTCATTTGTTTTTTAATGTGCGATAAATTACCGGTACTTTTTTCCCCCTGCAATGGTTTTTGTAAGTCCCCCTCCCCTCTTCCCACTGAACCCAATCTACACATACAAACACACACGTGCACGTCTAAAACCTCCCCCCCTCTTCTAAGTACCAGTCTCCCCTCCCTGCATTCCTTTAGCTATTTTCAACACCTCACTCACCAAACATACAACAAACAGAACCCAACATGGTCCTTCAAACCCCCATATATACCTCCCTATCTCCTCACTATCACCACCACCACTACTAGCCAGTATCAACCGCATCACCAGGCCACTACCTCCTCCTACCCCTGCTATCTTCAACACATCTCCACATACTGCCAGCCATATCCCAGTCAGATCTCCATCATGTACACTATTCATCAACACATCCCACTTCCCAGTAGGAACTTTACTGCTTGGTTTAAGAAGAGATTTGACTACTCTACCTGGCTCAATGTCCCAAGATTCAATATGTTTGATGACCAGGCCAGTGTCCGGGGATAGGACATGTGTAGTGCCACCTGCAGCTGCCAGTCGCGGTCGCCAAGGTAGCATGAGGATGGAGGAGAATTTCCACTTGGTGATGATTTCGTTATTTTCTGTCTCTGTAAATTCTGTGATGTCGAGTTTGATGTCTTTGAGAAGGCTGCCTAGATTGGAGACGTTGTTTTTGAAGCGGTTGACTCCAGAGAAGGAGGCAAAAGGATCGGCGAAGATGCAGTTGGGATCGTACGCTGATAAACTTCCCTTGCCTGAGATGAAATAGTTTTCGTTGTAATCTGCTTTTATGCTTTGGATCACTTGTTGGCGGTTCATTGTTGTTGAGATTGAGGTTGGGGTTCGTGATTTGTTTTGTTTATTAGTTTTGCTCATTCCAATGATATTGCCCAATAACTCTGCACCGTACCACGTCGCTTTGAGGCCAACTGAGGTTTCATTGGAGAGTCTGTCGTCGGTGGAGGATGTCGGAGGGGAATCTTGCTCAGGAGGTTGTGCATGGATTCTATACGATTTCTTTCTGGATAATGCTGTACAATTCTTAGCTGCATTGACTCGTTGAGGACGATAAGATGAATATAGTTGCGATTCAGAATGAATTTCGTGTACTTTGAAGCTTTTATGGCAAGTTTGAATCATCATACAGTTCTAGTGAATAGAAATCAAATGCAAAATTTTGTAAATACTCAATTCGGTATACAAGTTTTTAGTTTTCACCTCATTTTATTGAAGGCCCCCGCTCTCTTTCTCTTCTACAGACAATAAACCACTTCCAGATACTCTTTCCTTCACCCTCACTCCTCCCTCAGCATCATCACCATCTTCATAATAACTAGCACTCTTCACATATTGCTCTGCCATAGCTTCCCAAACATCAGCAGATCCAGGAAGACCTGCTGTCAAGCTATATTGCATCTCTGGTGATAAAGAACCTCCCCCTCCTCCTCCTCCTTGTCCAGCTGCTGCTTTCCATACATACCCATTGCTTCTATCTATTAAAGGTAACAGAGCAGCTACACTTTCCTTCTGTTCTATTGCTAATGGTACAAATTGCACCAACCCAACATCGTCTATTACTTCACACAAGCCTCTACTCAATGCAGCAAATCTAGCGGGCATGCCTCCGCCTTCAATGAGATCCGCAAGATGCCCAAGTCCTTGAGCAGATAAATAAAACTCAGGAGACATCTCTAATTTGCCATATTGCTCTATTAAGTCGTATTTTGACAGTATATTCACTTGAGGTAGCTCTAGATGAAGCATTGTCTCTAAACTAAGCAGCAATGCTCCGAGATACTTTGCTGGATCTGCACATAAATGAGCATCCACTAATTGTATCGCTGTCAGTCGGTAGTTCCATTTATTGGTCATTGTGTCTAAAATATTTTTCAGTGATGACTTCATAGTGAACAGCTCTACCTGGCCAGGGCAGTCAAATAAGACGTAGGTGCCTTGATCTTCTAGTGGCTTCAGTTTTGCTTGGAGCCAGTCAAGGTTCTGGTGGAGGTAATCTATTGCGTATAAAAGGCCACCATTGGGGCCTAGACTTAGCTCTTCTTGGACAGCATCTAAAGAGATGAGTTCACCTATATCGACTGCCGAGGTAGGAAAAGGGGAGTGAGGAAGGGAAGGGAATAGTGGAGAGGGGTCTGGGGAGGATGTGATAATCAATCGGGGATTCATACCTGCACAGTCATATGAAACGTGGTCATTCGCTGGATCTAGGTTAACTACAGCTACTTTACGTCCAATGAGTTGGTAAAACTGTTGCATTCCTGCACAATAGGTAGTTTTTCCAGACCCAGGTGGTCCAACAATCACCTGGCCAAACAACGTCATTCTCCCTCTCTATATTTAAATACAATGACTGAGACGTAGATTTAAGATTTAGTCAGATGTGTCGCCATAGAAATTGTAAAACAAACTGGACGAAAACGCTGGAGGGAAGTCAAATCTTAACTTGCCGACGACGTCTCACCCTCCTGTCTTGCAGTGAAAGACAATTGTTTTCCATTTGCTTCCAAGAGAGCTTATTCAGCCAGCTGCTAGTAGGCTTGAGTGTCAGTGCACTTATTATAGCAAGTTATGTGATCTGCAAGGACAAGGGGTGCCAAAGCCATCAAGTATAAGGAATGGCAAGATGTGATAAAGATGTACAATTTTGAGACAGAGAGTTGCGGACGGATGGGTTGGCATGAAACCCTATTACTCTCCATTTGCAGTGATATTTTAAACCCTGGCTCTTTAGATGTACTTAATACTAATCAAAATCTGATAAATTGTAGACATTTTTGCCACTTTGAAGGAATGTATCCCGAATCGATTTGAATAATCCAATACCTTAAATAATGCGGCAGTGTTACTCAAAGCACCATTTATCAAGATCTAGACATACTGTAGAAACCAATAAACTAAACAACAGGCTCGATATTCACTGCACCTTCCACCAACGCCATTCATGCCTTCAACGCCAGCAACGTCTCCTCCGACTGACGACACACGCCGCTTCCTCATCTTCACCACCTCCACACGGTCACCCCACACTACCTCCATCATTTCTAGCTTCAGCACACATACTAGTATCTGCACTCCAATCTGGCAAAGCCCAACTCATCCGCTCCACCGTCCTCCTCCAACGATCTCTCTTCGACCACCCAGCTGCCTATCTCGCCTGGCAATGGATCCAATTCGCTGCCTCAATAGCCTTCATTATCCTCTATGTATGGAGCACATATTCTTCACCAGTAGTAGGCTCTTTCAGACAGAAATTTGAATCCGGTTTATGTTATTTATTTGCTTTTGAGTACGTGTTTCGTCTCATTGTTAGTCACAAAACATGGGACAGCCGGATTAGAATGATTATGAGCTGGAGGAATGTATGTGATTTGCTTGCTTTTGCACCTCCATTAATAGAAGCAGCATTATTTAGGTTCACTGGTTATACTTTAAAGGGGCTAGATTTACGTTGGTTTAAGATCTTGAGAAGTCTAAGAGTGCTGAGAGTTGGTTTATTGGGGGGAGAGCTGCGGAGCCTTCACCTGTCAACAAAGCGAGGCAGCTGGCTGAATGCTGGTACCAACTTCAGACTATTCCAGCTGGCAGCTTCTATTGTCATATTATTGTTCATGACGACTTCTGTCATTGCAATTGCTGAGCAAATGACATTCCACAAGGCTTTCTACTTTGTCGTCACGACAATGGCCACTGTTGGATTTGGTGATATTGTTCCAGTAACAGTATTGGGGAAATTAGTTGTCATTGGTGCTATTTTAGTAGGAGTAGTGATGATTCCAGTGCAAGCTACGCAGTTCTATGCTGAATTAGTGGCTAGAAGAGTAGTAAGGGGCACATTGCCAGATAGGGGGATTGGATCCCCTTTCATTCTGCTCAGTACCAGGCTTTCTGAAGTCAGAGCGTTTAGCGACTTTCACGCTGAGTTTCAACAGGCACTACGTCAGTCTCTATTTGCTGCTACAACCAAGCTTGTAGTGCTGTGCAACAGACCGTCATTTGAGTTTACTGCTTTTCAAGAGGCACATGAAAGGAGAGTGACTTTGGTTGAAGGCAGCGCTGTGAGCGGGTCTGATTTGGTGACAGTAGGAGCTGAGAGAGCCAAAGCTCTGCTACTATTAGCAGACCGATTCACAACAGACCCTCAACAAGAAGATCTGTCTCTTCTATTCCAAGTTTGGTCTGCTAAATGCTACACTAAAACTGTGCCATTGTATGTCCAAACGGTACGACAAAAGACTGTCAGCAGAATCTCCCCGTTTTTAGACTCTGAGCAGGACGTCATTGTCAGCATGGAACAAACCAGGCTCAGGCTACTGGCTCTCAGTGCAGTCTGCCCTGGAGCTTCTACATTAATAGGCAATCTACTGAAATCATCAAATGTACGACCAGAAGAAGCAAGAGAGCCCATGCTGGCAGGAAGGCGGTGGTTGAGAGCCTACGTAGATGGGTGTGCCTACCAGTTTTGTGAAGCTCCAGTGCTGAAACATATGGATGGAGAGAAGTTTATAAATGTAGCTGCTTGGTTGTATGCAAACTCTGGATTTGTCGCAATTGGTGCTATTGATCACCAAGAGAGGGTGCTGGTCAACCCAGCTCATATGACCTTGGAAAAGGGGCATACTTTGATTGTAGTTGGGAGCGATAAGAAGACGGTTATAAGAGCAATGAAGGATGCAGTGAAGGTTCCTATAATATCGATTGATGCAGTAGCAGAAGAGCCAGAGTATCAGCAACTGGTACAGCGTATCACTGCAGCCTCCCCAAATAATGATTTTAATGGCCCTGAAACAGACAGTACAACTATTGGTAGTGAAGATGAAGATGGAGATGGTGGTACTACAGAGGAATGTATTCCAGTCTATATGGGTGCTCCAGATAGTGAAAGCATTGATATAGAAGGAGACGATGAAGTATGTATACTCCCCACAGACACATCATCATCATCAGCAGCAGAAGTAGCAAGGAAGAGGCCTCAGGTGGTCATGGCTCCAGCTGCATCAGGAGGCATCCCTCTCTCCAATCATTTCGTAATATCTGGATCTGAGGAGGGGTTCCCCACATTGATAGAATATCTAGGGAGATGTATGCCCCGAGGACAATCAGCCACGGTGGTGATTCTTCACCCTGCTCCTCCCCGGGGAGTCACTTTGGGGATTTCCCGATTAGGTAATAATAGTAAAAATAATAGAGGAGGATCACTGGGTGGGCCAGTGATACATGTGACAGGATCACCTGCTGACTCAGCATCTTTGAGAGCAGCAGGAGCCAGCACAGCACGTGCCGTGATCTATCTGGCACGCACAGCCAGACCAGTGAAGAGCGCCCAGGCGACAGGAGCGCCAGTAGAGCAGGAGAGGAGCACCAGAGAGGCAGTGTTGGCCGATGCTGACGCCCTCTTGGCGTGTTATGGCGTCGGAGAGGCTAGCAGCAAGGACGGTCTAGCTTCTGAGATCACACACGCTGTCGTTGAGCTGTTATTCACAACTAGTATAGAGTTCTTGCAGCCAGGATTGTTATTACAGGGGGTGAGCACGCTGTATGATGATTCTTCTACACCAGAGGGTGCTCCCAGGAAATCTTGGACAATGAGAGCTTGGCAGCAGGACGAGGCGGTGAATGAGGGACTAGCAGAATGGCAGGCAAATCCCTATTATGCAGCTGGGAGGGTCACTGTACCTGCATTGATGGATACGTTTGCCTGTCAATGTTTCTTCAATCAAGGGCTGTTGAAGGACTTGTTGGGTGAGCTGTGTGGTGAACCTCCTGATGACAGCAGTAGTAGCAGTGAACAGAATAACAGTAATAGCAATAGCAATAACAATAGTAGTAAGATTAGAAGGACATATGACGGTGCATTGTTGGAGCAGATGCTTGTTCCCCGTGGTATGGCCGGTAGGACGTACGGGGAGCTGTTTAAAGCAATGGCGTTATCCAGCAATCTCATATGTTTGGGATTGTATCGAAGGAAGAGCGAAAATATGGCAACAAGGTTGAGTTATGTAGTGGCTAATCCACCTGCACATGAGAGGCTGGAAGTTAGTGATAAGGTGTTTGTTATTAGGGAGACAAAGGTAGAGTGAAAAGAGGGAGAGAGGGAGATGGGGGGGGGGGGCATTGAGCAGTTGCCCGATGGGGGGAGATGAGAGGTGTTTTTTTCGGGTAAAAGAGGAGGTTCCTGGTGAGTAAACCCATAAATTTGAATTTCTTCTAGGATTGTGATGGACGTATATTTCAAAATAAGATATTAAAATATGTCACCAAGGCGTTTGAGAGCCTACTCAGTCGATCTGGATGACTGTGAGATGCAAGGCGACGGGAAAAGGTCGAATTGGAGTCCAGAGGTAAGCGTTCTTAGCGTCAATATAGTTACTAGAGGTCATGAGGTTGGAGCTAGGAGGACATATACGGTGTTTCAGTGCGTTGTTGGTTGGGGTGGTTTGTGGATTAATGGGGCATGCTGCTCTATACAGGGCATGTTTCTCCCGTGTCGCGCATCCATGACGCTTTGAATTCAAAGCTGGATGATTTAAAATGACGAGCAAGGTGAATATAACGCTGTTTGGGGAGATTAAGCAGGCCGGGGATGTTATACTCTCAATCTTGGTTACAACCTTAACCTGAGTTTTGGCACCTGATATTCCTACCAATCACAACCTCAGTCCTTTAGTAACCGTTTAGAACTTGCGATGTGGTGTATTTTGCGATTCTCGTCAAATCGAATCATGAGACCCCTCTGATTGAATCGTTCAAGATTTCTGACCTATCCTCCCTTTGCACCCCTCTTACCCCAATTACAGGAAGATGACAAATTAATACAGCTAGTAGAGGGCTATGGACCACAAAATTGGAGCCTAATCGCTAAGGTAAGTCCCTCCATGTCATCTCATCCAACCGCCCAGTTGACCCACATCTCGTAGAAGCTCTCTGAAATATAAAGACATCATACCCCCAACCCCAACCCTCCCTAACCCCCCCCCCACCCCCCCCCCCCCACCCCCCCCCCCCCCCCCACGCCCCCGGGGGGGGGGGGGGGGGGTCCCGTGGGGGGGGCGGGAACGCCGAACCCCGGTGCATGTATAGGTCGGGGTGCTTAGGT
>Ga0114919_10003483_pt1 | contig 12700 bp, 11 predicted proteins | sample BlataG_FD_88682 | JGI IMG/M metagenome (GOLD analysis project Ga0114919, IMG submission 88682) | Deep subsurface microbial communities from Black Sea to uncover new lineages of life (NeLLi) - Black_00105 metaG | ecosystem: Environmental > Aquatic > Marine > Oceanic > Sediment | place: Atlantic... | reverse complement strand
TGTCATTCTGAGGGAGCGCAGCGACCGAAGAATCTCGTCGCATATGAGGGAATCTGTGTGGATTCGAGCGTAGATCCTTCGCTTCGCTCAGGATGACTACGGACATGCCGCGTTAGGTCCTTCGCTCGGCTCAGGATGACTATGGATGATCCGCGTTAGGACCGTTTGAACCGTTCCAGGAGCAGGTCGCGGAAGGGTTCGTACTCGGCCGGGAGGGTTTCGTACGATTCCGGGCGCTCGTCAAGGCCGACCAGGCTGGGCGGGGTCTCGGGATCGACGCCGATGAGGGCTCGAATCTCCTCGGGGAACTTTGCCGGGTGGGCGGTCTCGACGGAGACCGCCAGCGGCTCGGCCACCTGCACGCACTCACGCCAGTAATGCTCCAGTCCCGCCCAGCCGACCGCCCCATGCGGCTCGAGGATCACGCCGTAGCGCTCATATGCGTCCTTGATGGTCGCGCGGGTCTGGTCGTCGTCGATGCTGACGGCGTATAGATCACGGCGCACGCGTTCGAGGTCGGGCTGCTCGCGGATGATGCCCGTCTCGTCCATCCAGCCGCCGTAGACGTCCACAAGGCGGGCGAGATTGGACGGGTGGCCGACGTTCATGGCACTGGAGATGCAGACGCGCGAAGGGATGGTCTTCCGGTAGCGTCCGGTGCGCAGGAAGATCGGCACCTCGTCATTGGCGTTGGTGGCGATCAGCAGGCGCTCGATCGGCAGGCCCATCTGCCAAGCGATGATCGCGCCCATCATGTCGCCGAAGTTGCCGGACGGTACGCAGACCACGATCGGTTCTCGGCCGGCGACGTCCGCCAGGTTGACGTAGGCGTAGACGTAATACACCGCTTGAGGCAACAGCCGGCCGATGTTGATCGAGTTGGCCGACGTCAGGCGGATCGCGCGCAGGTCGGGGTCGGCAAAGGCCCGCTTAACCATCGCCTGGCAGTCGTCGAATTTGCCGTCTACGGCGATCGTCGTCACGTTCCCACCGATGGTCGTCATCTGCTTGCGCTGGCGGTCGGAGACTTCCGCCGGCGGGAACAGCACGACGACGTGGGCACGTTCGACGCCGTGATAGGCGTGGGCGACGGCGCTGCCGGTGTCGCCGGAGGTGGCGGTGAGGATCACGAGGTCGCCGCCCTGCCGCTGCATCAGCACGCCCATCCAGCGGGCCATCATGCGGGCGGCGAAGTCCTTGAATGAGGCGGTCGGGCCGCGGTCGAGCCGCATCAGGTGGCGTCGGCCCGTAACGTGCTCTAGCGGCACGTCATAGTCGTACGCATCCTCGCACAGCACCATCAACGTGGCGTCGTCGATGATGCCGGTCGTGTACTGCCGCAAGACGGCGTAAGCGGCTTGCGGATACGACTTCCCAACCAGCTTCTTGAGGTCCTCCGTTGCCAGCGGCGGGTACGTTTCCGGCATGAACAGCCCGCGATCGCCGGCCTGTCCTTGCAGCAGCGCATCAGCGAGGTTGACCCGCAGCACGCCGCGGTTGGTGCTGTAGAAGCGAATCGGTTCGGACATATCCCGCTCTTCGCTCGCAAGTCCCGTAGGAACGAATGAGCCTCAGCCGTCCCTGCGGGACTATGTTATCGTGGCCCCGTCCCGATACCCAGCGTTTCACGCTGGGCTACTTTCAATTGTCCCTTCGGGACAGAGTGCGTAGCAGCCCGCACGACCGTCGGCGCTGCACCGCCCCGGCCGGGATCGCGACCGTGGCGGAGACCAGACACGCCGATGCGCGCCAAGGCCCTTAGCAGTCCGGTGCAAAACTGTAGCGCCGGACCTCCGAGTCCGGCGCACCCGCGTTCATGCCGTCGAAACGTCGGACTCGGAGGTCCGACGCTACGGGGGTGGGGCGTTCGAGGGGTTCTGCACCGGACTGTTAGGGGAGTATAGGCCGCGATAGACCCTCCAGCCTCTGAGGGGGACACGAAAACAGCTCGGCACGCCGGTGCCGGGACGCGGAGCTGACGGCTGATAACTCTTGGCGGCGTTGGCGGGCCGCCCTCCGACTGTGTATGCTGGTGGTACAGGGGAACGGCGACGCGTCAACTGGAGGAACGACCCGATGTTCGGCGGCGAAGAAGTTGAAATCACCCCGGGGATGCAGCGCTACATCGACCGCAACAACGAGTACCTCGCCCGGCGGGCCAGGTACATCCGCGACGTGGTCAAGAAGTGGAAGTTCGACACGATCGCGGTCCACGGGCTGTACAGCGTCGAGGACGCCATCGAGGACTACCAGGGCGCGATCATCGAGCCGATCTTCATGAGTGCCTCGCAGGCCTACCGCGACTCGGATGAGATGGCTGCCGCCCTGGCCTACCTCATCCCCACCTGGTGCTACTCGCGCATCGCCAACCCGTCCACGTACTACTATGAGTGGACGCTGGCGCTGCTGGAGGGCTACGGCTTCGATGGGGAGACGTCGTGCTGCTCGACGTCGTCCGGGATGGCGGCGATCATGACCGCCTGCCAGCCGTTCCTCGTGCACAAGAGACACCACGTGCGCGAGTCGCGGAACTTCCTTGCTACCGCCCAGTGCTACGGCGGGACCTTCCAGCAGTTCAACGTGCGGCTGATGGAGGAGCGCGATATCGAGTGCCGCTGGATCGAGGACCCGACCAACCTCGACGAATGGGCGTCGAAGATCGACGAGAACACGCGGTTTCTCTACGGCGAGCTGCCCAGCAACCCGCAACTGGGGTTCTTCGATATCGAGGCCGTCGCCGACCTGGCCCACAGCCACGACCTGCCGCTGATCTGCGACTCCACCGTCGCCACGCCCGCGTTGCTGCGCCCGATCTGTCATGGGGCGGATCTCGTCGTGCAGTCCGCTACGAAGACGCTTACCAGCAGCGGGTTCGGCATTGCCGGCGCGCTGATCGCCCGCAAGGGCGTGGTCTGCAACATCGACAACGACCATCTCAAGCAGGACTTCGCGCTGTATGTGAAGTATCAGCCGAACCGGGATTACGGACCGAACCTGCACCCGCTGCAGGCGATCATGACACTGAACGACATGCGGACACTGCGCTCCAAGATCGACCTGATGAGCCGTAACACGACGAAGGTCGCCGAGTTCCTCCAGGGCCATCCCCAGATCGAGAGTGTCCAATACCTGGGGCTGCCGGACCACCCGCTGCACGAGCTGGCCCGCAAGTACATGTGGCTGGTCGATGCGGAGCACGACGAGCAGTACAACCGGCCGGTCAACCGCTACGGGCACCTGATGTCGTTCTGCGTGAAGGGCGGCCCCCAGCAGGCGCGCAAGTTCTTCGACGGCCTACAGCGCATCTGGCGAGCGACCGACCTGGGCCGCATCAAGAGCGTGGCCACGATCCCGGCCATCTCGACCCACCAGCAGCAGGGCGAAGCCGGCCGCTGCCTGGCCAACATCCCCCCCAACATGGTCCGCCTCTGCGTCGGCGCCGAACACCCCGACGACACCATCGCCGACCTCGACCAGGCGCTGCACAAGATCAAGTCGAAGACAACGGCGACCGCGGCGGTTTCCTAGTCGCACGGCGGTGATGACCAACTGAAGTGGGTGCCAAGGCCCGGTCGGCCGAAGCCGACCAGGCAGTCCCGCAGACTGGCGCCCGAAGCCGAGTGGGCCGTACCGCAGGCCAGTGGGCGAAGCCGACCAGCCAGCACCATACATCGGCGGCCGGCCTAGAGAACAGAGCCACGGTCGCCTCGCGTAACAGCTCCGCAGCCGGTTTGCAGAACAGACTGGTGGTTGATCGGCTGAATTGACCGGCTTCAGCCGGTCGGCGGGTGCCGCCGACTTCAGTCGGTGGTGGTCGGGGCGGCGCTCCACTTTCCACCCGCTTCCCGGATCTGGAGTAAGCCGGCTTTAGCCCGAATCTCTCACCACCAAGACACGAAGACACGAAGGCACGAAGGGAAACCGTATTCTTCCGGGCGATCCCGGTCTTGGCGGAGACGAACGTCCGTGACAGCGTGTTCTGTCCGGCGCGCGACTGGCTTAGCGCTAACCCCTTCTGGCGCAGCCCTTTGTGTCTTGGTGCCTTTGTGGTTGGTGAAATATGCGGCTTAGCCGGGCTTTGCGAACGGCGAGACTAGTTGCGGAAGCCCGGCTAAAGCCGGCTGACGTTCGGAGGATATGGGAAGGGAGTACCGCCGGCCACTGGTGGCTTGTCCACCAGTGGCGGTCGCTTGCGCTCCCGGTTCGGACGCGCCTCCCCCGCATTAGTCCAAATATGCATCAGAGGACGACCGCCGTTCCACGTCTCAAACGGCATGCCCCGTGAAGCCGAGCACCCAACGCTACGGGCCGGCGCGTCGTGGAAGAGCAGGGTGCGTCCCGGACATCCCTTCTGGCTCTGTCAAGCAGGGCGCCGCTACTCCGCCAGTTCGCGTTCAAGGATGGTCTTGGCTTTGTCCTGATCCTCGTTGGAGTCGAAGGCGATGTTGGTGACGCACTGGTCGCCGAGGGCGGCGGCCCAGTAGCCGCGGAGACTGATGCCGGCCTTGGCCAAAGCGGTCGTGATGCGCGCCCCGAGGCCGGAGACGTTGGGGCCTTGGATGCGAAGCGTCTGCATAGTGCCCTCTTTGCGCAAGCCGGCCTTCTGGGCGAGCTCGATCTCCTCCAGGGTGCGCAGCGGCGAAACGAACATCAGCGCCCAGCCGGACTGATCACGCCGGGAAACGATCATCTCCAGGTCGAGGCCGCCATCGGCCAGGGCGCGCAGTTTTTCCGCCAGCGCGTCGGCCCGATCCTCGATAGCGCTGCCACAGACGTATTCCTTGCTAATCCGGTAAGCCATGTTGCCTTCTCCTGAGAGCTATGGACCCGGTTTCGCTCCGGTCACCAGCCCCGCCGCAATCATAAACAGCTCAGCCGCGAAAAAACAACTCCATCAAGCGATGCCCGGGATCGATCATAAACCCGGCGGCAACCGCTTCAACTTCCGTGAACGGACGCCGCTCCACCGCCTGGACGGCATGCCCCGCGAAACAAAACGGCGGCGGAGTGGCGTCGTGAGCGGTGGTCGCGCAGGGCGTCGGATGGTCCGGGGCGATGAGGATCTTCCACTCGTTGTGCCGGCGGAGCGCTTCCAGCAGTGGGCCGACGATCAGCTCGTCCACCCGCTCCAGAGCTTTGATCTTCTCGTCCGGGTCGCCCAGGTGAGCGGCTTCGTCCGGGGCTTCAACATGGACCACGACCAGATCGTGGTCGTCGAGGGCACGAACGGCTGCCATGCCTTTGCCGGCGTAGTTCGTGTCGATGTAGCCCGTCGCCCCGGGCACCTCGATGAGCTTCATGCCCATGGCAACCGCCAGCCCGCGGATGATGTCCACGCCGGTGATAACGACGCCGGCCACGCCGAAGCGCTCGGCGAACGGCTCGAGCTTGGTCGGGCGTCCCTGTCCCCAGAGCCAGATGTCCGTCACCGGGGGCCGACCCTGCTCACGCCGGACACGATTTACCTCATGGTCTCTGATCATCTCATTGGCCCGAACCATAATCTCCCGCACACGCTCCTGCCCGGTTCCGCGCGGGAGGTGCTCAAGGACGGGCTGGTCTGGGATGTCGTGCGGCGGCGCGCAATCAAGCCGCATGTCGCTCGCACCGGCGAGGACCATGAGGTTGCGGTACGAGACGCCGCTATAAAACCGGCATCCGTGCAGCGCTGGATCACCCGGCTGGGAAAGCCCGTGGGTGCCCCATGGCTTTAGCCGTGGGGGACGCGAATCAGAGTGCGGATTCGTGTCCCCCACCTCTGAAGAGGTGGGCCACCCGGCCAGCGCGTTCAGATCTTCGATGAGCCGGTCGGCCTCGTCCTGCCCAATGTGGTCCGCCGTGAAGTCCTTCATCAACCCATCGCGGATCGTGACGAAGTTGCAGCGGAAGATGAGCTCGCCCGGACCGACAGTCAGTCCGCGCGCGGCGGCCTCGATCGGGGCGCGACCGGAGTAGCACACGTGCGGGTCGTAGCCGAGTAGCGAGAGTGTCGCCACGTCGGTTCCCGGCGTGAAGCCCGCTGGAATCGTGACCACCCGCCCCAGGCGGCCGTGCAGGGCGACCCAGTCCATATTCGGGATGTTGGCAGCCTCGAGCGGTGTGCGGCCGTCGAGCTGCGGCAGCGGCTCGTCCGCGGCACCGTCGGGCAGAACCATCGCGTATTTCATGGTGCGTGCGTCCTCTTCGTCGTGCCGCCCCATCTTAGGGACTGCCAGGCCGCGTTGGTAGCGCCGGACGGCCGAGTCCGGCGTCTTCTGTGCCGCGGGACAAAGAACGTCGGACTTGGAGGCCTGCCCTGAGCGAAGCCGAAGGGTCCGGCGCTACGGGCCGGTCTATTCGGGGGCGGGTTTGTGTTACCGGCGGACCGCCGGTTCAGGTGGGGCGTCACGAGCTCGCGAAGTCGCACGACGGGGCGCCGCAGGGTGGGGTGGCCTTGGCGCTGCGGCCCACCGCCGGAGCACTGACCAGGCGCTCGACCTTCTTGTGCCCGCATTTTGGGCAGGGTGCCGACTGTCCCACGCGTTGGACCAGCTCCTCGTATTCGTGCCCGCACCCGCGGCAGCGAAAAGCGTAAATGGGCATTCGAATGCTCCAGCAGAGTGGTGGGCAATGCCCACCTCAGCTCCTGCCGTCGGGCGCTATCATAGCAGAATGGCGGGCCTTGTCCACCCTACCTGCCCTTGGCGAAGAACGCCTTGATGCTGTCGTAAATGTCGTCCTTGGTGTTGACGCGGCTGGTCACCATGTTCTCGGCCTCGGCGAGCTGCTCCCGCAGGACGTTGATGAAGTTGCCGCTGCCGTACGCGCTGGCGACCTGACAGTAGCCGAACTGGTTGGAGCGCGGCAGCAAATCGTCCTGGAGCACCTGGCAACAGGCGCGCGAATCGGATTCGGAAGAGTTGTCTCCGTCGGAGAAGTGGAAGAGGTAGGTATTCCATTCGTCCGGGTTGTAGTGTCGGTCCAACAACTCCTTGCAGCACTTGAAAGCGCTGGAGATCTTGGTGCCGCCGTCCTCGCGCAGGTGGAAGAACGTCTCGCGGTCGACTTCCTTGGCGTGCACGTCATGCACGATGTAGCGGCTTTCGATGCCCTCGTAATTACGGCGCAGCCAGGCGTCGATCCAGAATGCCTCGAGGCGCACGAGCTCCTTTTGTTCGTGGCCCATCGAGCCGGAAACATCCATCATATAGATGATGACGGCGTTGGAATGGGGTTTTTTGACCGGCTTCCAACTACGGTAGAGCTTGTCGCGGCGTTCGAAGACGATCCGCGGCTTGTTGGGGTCGTACACGCCCGACATGATCATGCGTCGCAGCGCCCGGCGGAAGGTGCGCTTGAAGTGGCGCAGCGACTCCGGGCCGGTTTGGCGAATGCTACTGTAGCGGTCCTTGATCGTGGTGATGCTGTGCTTGCCCTTGGGCTTGATGCGCGGCAGTTGCAGCTCTTCGCCGAGGATGTCCGCGAGCTCGTCGAGGCTGACCTCGACCTCGAGGATGTGGTGCCCGGGCTCGGTTCCGCCGGGCCCGATGGCCCCTTCGCCGTCCACGGGCTGGCCGGGTTGCCCCTCGCCCTGTCCGACGCCGGCGTCGTTGTTGTCGCCGTAGCGGAAGCGGGGCAGGTCGATCCCACGGATGGGGATGCTGATGAGATGCTTGCCTTCCTTACCGAGCAGTTCGCCGCGGGTGAGGAACTTGCGCAGGTCTTCCCGGATTCGTCCCTTGACGATCTGGCGGAAGCGCTGATGGTCCTTGTTGATCCGCGACACCATGGCTCAGTAAGAAACCGGCACTGGGCAGTCAATCCCGCCACACAAGTAGGCAACAAGGCAACGAGGCAACGAGGCAACGAGGTCGGGCCGGCACGCGGTGATGCCCCCGTCGAGGCGCTGGTAGCCCATTGCTCTCCCGCCGCTGCGGAACTCCTGTTGTGAATGCCCGCCTCACGTCAAGTCGCCTCGCACCATCTCCACGAGCTCGCGGAATGCCGCGAACACTTCTACGACGCGATACTCCCGACGCCGCTCCAGCACCATGGGCCGGAACGGCGCGATCCGTTCCTCACGCGGCAGCTCCTTCAGGTCCTCGACGGCCGCACCGTGGGGCACGTCCTCGCCCTTCAGCTCATTGCACTTGTAACAGGCCAAGGCGACGTTCTTCTCGAATACCACGTCGATCGGTGTGCCGTTTTTCTCGTGCTCGCCGCCCCTATTTTTCGGGATGATATGGTCCCACTTGCCGGCCCAGAATGCCTCCAGTGAGCTTAGCACGTCGGCGCCGCAGTATTCGCAGTAGCCTTTGGCGCGCAGAATAGCGAGAACAGTGTGGGGTTCCCAGCCGTTCGGCATGTCACGGAGCAGCTTGACGAGTTGGGCGCCCCGAGAGCTTTCCAGAATCGAGTCGAGCGCCGCATTCATCACTCATCCTTGCGCGCTGGGCTGTTGTGAACGCCGCGAATCAGTCCGCAGAGGATGCGGTCCACTTCGCGCAAGAGGTCCATGCCGGGTCCGGCCTTGTCAGAATCGCTAAAACCGAGCTGGGTCGAGAGGATCATCTGCGTCTCAAGCTCGCACAGCGACCCGAGTGCGATGTTCAGAAAGCGAAGATAATCCCCCTTTCTTCGCCGGCCGTATCCCTCTGCGATGTTGGACGGAACCGAGACCGCCGCCCGGCGCATCTGTGCTGTCAGACCGAAACACTCCTCGGCCGGGTGATCCTTCGAGATCGCGTAGACCTGCTGGCAGAGCTCCATCGACTTCTGCCAAGCGATCAGATCCCGGAATGAGCGGATCTCCGACGCCATGACGACCTTCGGCCTCGTTGCCTTGTTGCCTCGTTGCCTTGTTGCCTTGTTGCCTCGTTGCCTTGTTGCCTCGTTGCCTCGTTGCCCAGTTGCCTACTCCGTCTGCTTGGCGTCGCCGCGGGCGAAGATGCTGGCGACGTAGTTGAGCACGTCGGTCGCGCTGGTCTCGTTGTAGCCGAAGAACTTGATCAGCCGCTGTTTGACCACGTCGATCTTGGCCTGGGTCTCGTCGTCCACTACGCCGGAGACGACGTTCTTCAGCTTGATAGTGTCGCGCGAGTCTTCAAAGAGCTTGAGCTCCAAGGCCTTGTGCAGCCGGGCGTTGGTGTGGTAGTCGAACTTCTTGCCGTCCAAGGCCAGCGCGCCGATGTAGTTCATGATCTCCTGACGAAAATCGTCCTTGCGGCTGTCGGGGATGTCGATCTTCTCCTCGATCGAGCGCATGAGCCGCTCGTCCGGCTCCTCGTCGCGGCCGGTGTACTTGTTGCGGACCTTCTCGTGCTGGGTGTAGGCGCGCACGTTCTCGATGTAGTTGGTGCACAGACGCGTGATGGCGTCCTCGTCGGCGGAGATCGCGCGCTGCACTTCGCCCTTGAGGATGTCCTCGTACTCCTCGCGCACCACGCTGAGCAGCTCCTTGCAGCGTTTTTTCTGTTCCTCGTCGGTGATCAGCGAGTGGTGCGGCAACCCGCCTTCCAGCTCGTTCATCACCATGAACGGGTTGATGCCGCGGTCAGTCTGGGCTTGCTCGCTGACTAGCGCGTTCGAGATCTTGTCCTGGATGTAACGCGGGCTGATGCCCTGCATGCCCTCGCGCGGGCCCTCTTCACGGAGCTCCTTGACCGAGTCCTCGGTGAAGCCCGGGATGTTGCGTCCGTCGTAGAGCTTGAGCTTTTGCATCAGGGTCAGGCCGGCCTTCTTGGGCTCGTCCAGACGGGTGAGCACCGCCCACATCGCCGCGGTCTCGATCGTGTGCGGGGCGATGTGGATGCCCTTGACCTTGTCCTTGCCGAAGTCCTTTTCGTAGATCTTGATCTCGTCGGAGAGCCGAGTGTTGTAGGGGATGTCGATCTTGATGGTGCGGTCGCGGAAGGCCTCCATCAGTTCGTTCGACTGGAGCTTCTTGTACTCGGGCTCGTTGGTGTGCCCGATGATGACCTCGTCGATGTCGGTCTGGGCGAACTTCTTGGGCTTGATGGTGTGCTCCTGCGTCGCGCCCAGCAGGTCGTACAAGAAGGCCACGTCCAGCTTCAAGAGCTCGATGAACTCGCACAGGCCGCGGTTGGAGATGTTCAGCTCGCCGTCGAAGTTGAAGGCGCGCGGGTCCGAGTCGGACCCGTACTCGGCGATCTTGCGGTAGTTGATGTCGCCGGTCAGCTCGGTCGAGTCCTGGTTCTTCTCGTCCTTGGGCTGGAAGGTGCCGACGCCGATGCGATCCTTCTCCGACAAGATGACCCGTCGGACGACGATGTGGTCGAGCACCTTGCGCCAATCGCCGTCGTACTTGATCAGCAGGTCCTCGAACATCTTGCGGCAGAACGGATCCAGGTCGCCCTCGACGCGAACCTGCTGATCCTCGGGCAGATCGGCGTTGATCTGGGCGAGGATTTCCCGGCGGGCCCGGCGCGGAATGAGCTTGAGCGGCTCCTCGTGCATCGGGCAGCGATGGAGCTCGGGTGTGGGGGTGTCGTCGCCGGTTTTCCAGCTAAAGCTGTACAAGGCCCCTTCGTCGAGCTGCGAGTAATACTCCATGCCCTTCTTGAGCAGGCGCACGATGGTGCTTTTGCTCGAGCCGACCGGTCCGTGCAACAACAAGATGCGTCGGTTGGTGCCGTAGCCCTGGGCGGCGGACTTGAGGAAGTCCACCAGGCGCATCAGGTAGCCGTCGAGTCCGAAGACCGCGTCGGTGCCTTTGTCGATCGGGTCGTCGAAGAAGTTGTAATGGACGTAGTCCTGCCTGAGGGCCGAGTACTTCTTGGTTCCGAAGTGAAGAACCATATTATAGATGCGCTGAAACGCGTTGCGGGCCAGTCGTGGGTTGGCCAGGACCAAATCCAGGTAGTCGTAGAAGCTGCCTTCCCAATGCTGTTGCCGGAACTTCTGGCTATCGAGGTGCCGGTCAACGATCGAGAGAATGTCGTCGTGCTTGCCCATCGAATGACCTCCGTAGCCCCGAGCGAGCGGGTCACTTGCCCGGCGGCAAGGTCGCGCGTGGCCGCTGCCGCCCGCCCTCAGAGGAGCGGTCGCGAGACCGTCAAGCCTCTATTGAATGCTAGATCGGCCGATAACCCGAGTCAAACGGACCGGGAGCGGCACGTCTCTCTGACATATCGACTGTCTGGCAACCAGGCTTGCGAGCCCGCGGGCGCGAAATGATGGTTATCGGGCCGGAGGCGCGCGTCAGGGGACCGCGGCGGAGCCAACCTCCGAACTCCCGCAGGCGGGACAGCGGATCGCCTCGCCGCCTGTGCCCGGGACGAACTCGTGGTCACACGCGCGACATTTCCATATTTGCTTGCAGGCCCGCTCCCCACACTGCGGACAGGTCAACGGAAAGGTGGTCTGCTTGAAGGGCACATCCAGCGTCCCGGCGTACCCACACGAAATGCACCGCACCTTCACCGGGTAGGTTTTCCCCGTTTTCTTTGCCTCGGGTCGCAACACCGAGTACAGCCCGACCGCCCCAACGATCAGCGCCGCGCCAAACAACGCCAGTAAGACGCGCCGGCGCCGCTGACGCCGCGCATAGGCCCCCACGCGGACCTCGCCGGTAGAGTCGAGTCCGCGGCGGTAGGCCTCGAGGTCGATCGGTCCGCGCCGCCGGGTCATGCTCATGTGCCCCGCGTCAGATTATACCGCTCGCCGCGGACCGGCTACCACCGCAAGCCGGACACACGTATGATTCCCGAATCGGGAAGGGCACGTTCGTCTTTGCCGGCGACAGGGATGCGAGCATGTATCGCGTCGGGACCGGGTACGATCTGCATCGAACGGCCGCGGGGCGTCCGCTCCTGCTGGGCGGCGTGCGGATCGACCACGATCGCGGGCTGAGCGGGCACAGCGACGCCGACGTGGTGTTGCACGCGTTGTGCGATGCGCTGTTGGGGGCGGCGGGGCTGGGAGACATCGGCGAGCTATTCCCGGATTCCGATCCGGCTTACAGAGATGCGGACAGCCGGGTGTTCGTGCGCGAGGTTCGGGCGCGCGTGCAAGCGGCCGGCTATCGGCCGGTGAACGTGGACGTCGTGATCCATGCCGAGCAGCCGAAGCTCAGCCCTTGCAAGCAGCAGATCAAGGAATCGCTGGCCACGTTGCTGGGGCTGTCGCCGGGCGCGGTCGGTGTCAAGGCGACCACCAACGAAGGGCTGGATGCGGTCGGCCGGGGCGAAGCGATCGGCTGCTGGGCCACCGTGCTCCTGAGGGCGGCCGACACACCCTGAATGGACGCTCGTGCCCCCCGCCGATACGATTCGGCCCGGACAAGACTTGGTGTGATCGGCGGTGATCCGGACCGGCCACACGCCGGAGGTTTCGAGCTTGCTAGCCTGGTCGATCGTTGACGCGCTGGTCCGCAACTGGGCCATCGTGGTGATCCTGTCCACCATCGTGACGCTGATGGTGGTCCCGGCCCTGGTCGTCACCAAATACGTGCGCATCTCGCTGAACATCATGCGCGGCACCAAGCCCCCGCTGGCCCGCAACCCGCTCGACTTCGACCGGCTGACCGGCGAGTCGGTCAGCTTCCCGGCCTACGACGGGTTGCCGTTGAACGGCATGATCATCCGGGCCGATGCGGAGGTTCCGCGGCGGGGGATGATCGTGTTCGCGCACGAGTTCTGCTCCGACATGTACTCGTGTGCCCGCTACTGCCGGCCGTTGCGGGAGGTCGGCTACGACGTGT
>Ga0114919_10003482_pt1 | contig 12701 bp, 7 predicted proteins | sample BlataG_FD_88682 | JGI IMG/M metagenome (GOLD analysis project Ga0114919, IMG submission 88682) | Deep subsurface microbial communities from Black Sea to uncover new lineages of life (NeLLi) - Black_00105 metaG | ecosystem: Environmental > Aquatic > Marine > Oceanic > Sediment | place: Atlantic... | reverse complement strand
TACGAATAGCACTGCCGCAAGACGGTTCCTGGGAGGTTACGCAAGTTTATGCCGACGGCGCCAATATTAAACTCAGTAGCGTGTCTAAAAGGGGTGTTCGAGTCCTTATCGAGTCTTCAGAGAGTGGCGAAGTGTCGTGGAAGCTGACAGGCCGTGTTCCGGAGAATCTCGGGCCGTGGGTCGGTCTCTTTGATGGGAAGAGCCTGGACGGATGGATTGTTAAGTGTCGTCCGAAGGATAGAGACAAACAGTACTGGAAAGTGGATAAGGGTGCCATCACAGCCGAAGTGCCCCCCGGAAGTGATCACCACTACATCTGGCTGCTGACCGGAGATGAATACGACGACTTCGAACTCAGGCTGAAGGTCCAAACATACAGTGATTCAAAGGGCAATAGCGGTGTACAGGTCCGCAGCCGATACGACGACAGTGCCAGCTGGCTTGATGGGCCTCAGGTCGATATCAATCCGCCCGCACCATGGCGAAACGGATTTATTTACGATGAAACGCGTGAAGCCAAGATATGGATCAGCCCTATTGTTGGAAAGCCCAGCGTGGCCAAGCCGGAACACGCACCGAAAGGCTGGACATGGGTACACGCAGATGAACAAGGTGCGTGGAATGACGTCCGCATTCTCTGCCAAGGTACACGGATCAAGACAACGGTCAATGGCGTGACGGTAACGGACTATGACGGCAAGGGACATCTGGACGATGAGAACCACCGCAGACACAACGTTGGACTAAAGGGCCATATCGGCTTGCAGATACATCCAGGCGGCCCCCTGCGGATTCGATTCAAGGACATCCGACTCAGACCGTTGCGATGAAGCTGTTTCAAGTTCCATGTGGGCAGTATAGGTCACTTCGATGGAGGAGAATTCCCAAACGTGAAATCGGAAAGTATAGTGTTGAGCCGTCAGCCGAGATTGTCGCGCCATACTCCCAGGTTGAACTGTTGACAGTTGGTCCAAGATTCACTGCTTCTGCCCAGGGGTCATCTGTCGTTTCCCGGGTCGTTACCCACAGGTCCAATCCCTGTGCCTACCGAAATAGTAAAAAAATGTGAGTCTTTCTGTGACGGGCACCCTATGATGTGTAGTTCCAGAGATTTCCCTTGACGGCAAGGCCGTGATTTGATACAAAGGAAATGAATGGATTTTGATCCTCGTGATGGTGCAATTTGTGTTTTTCTGATGGAGGAGGACTTAGTAAAAAGGACACAGAGTTGGTTGTGACGGTGACTTTGTGTTTTTCAGTATGTTTTTTACATTTCAATTAACAACCTATATTAAAATTTTTTGAAGGAGCATTGTTATGCGTAACAAATTGATGTATCTGGTTTCTTTTATTTTGGTGTTTGGCATAGCCGGTAGTGTTCAGGCCACACCTTTTAGTTTAGTGCCAACGTTCGATGAGCATGTCAGCAATGACGCACAGGAAGGGCCGGACTCGAGCCCGGGCGGCTCAGGTATGCACATGCGCGATATTGGCGGCAGACGCCGTGTTGGATTTGTTACATACGATCTTTCTGAGGTGAAAGCTCAAGGCGCTGTTTTTTCAAATATGAGCTTCAGTAATTACGGGCATGACACTGGGATGGTTAATGTGTACGGAGTTCTTGAGGAATATGAGGACCTCGTCGCCGAGGGAATCACATGGAATACGGCTCCCGGTGTTCAGAATAATCCCACACCAGCGCTCGATTCGGCGGTTGCCCTGGATCTGGCTGACGTAACCGATATCCTGCTGACATTTAATGCACCCTCTCGTGGAGCAAGGGAATCAACTGAAACAAGTCAGGCCTTGGCTGATTTGCTCAACAGCGATACTAATGGATTTGTGGCGTTCATGTTGGCGCCGGCCGAGGGAGGTAATGCAATTGTTCGAACCATAGAGATGGGAGAAAATGGCGGAACGTGGCTTGAGGGCGATATTGGGGGACTTCCACAAATGGCTCAGAAGCCGAATCCTGCTGACCAGGCAACAGATGTGCCACGCGATGTGGTTTTGAGCTGGATGCCGGGAGGTTTTTCTGACAAGCATGATGTGTACCTCGGAACAAATTTCGATGATGTGAACGATGCAACTGCAACTGTTGAACCGAGTGGTGTATATATGAATCGCCAGGATCCTAACATCTATCCTTTCGGTGGAACCATTCGTTTAGATTTTGGCCAAACCTATTACTGGCGGATTGATCAGGTAAGTGCCCCGCCGGACAGCACTATATACAAAGGAAATGTCTGGCAATTTACAGTTGAGCCTCTTGCTTATCAGGTTCCCGGTGAGAATATATCAACCTCAGCTTCCAGCGGCGAACCGGATAAAGGACCCGAAAATACCATCAATGGTTCGGGACTGGATGAAAGTGGTTTATTACATGGTAATATAAGTGTTGACGCGATGTGGCTGAGCAGCCAAATTGGTGATCAGCCGACCTGGATAGAATATGAGTTCGACAAAGTTTACAAACTTCATGAGATGTGGGTCTGGAATTCTAATGATAGTCTGGAACAAGTTGTAGGCTTCGGATTCAAAGATGTTACTATTGAATATTCTGTCAACGGTTTTGACTATACCACATTGGAAACCGTTCATGAGTTTGCCAGGGCGCCCGGTTCGGCCGGTTATGCACACAATACTACTGTTGATTTTAGCGGTACAGCAGTAAAGTACATCAGGCTTACAGCCAATAGCAACTGGGAAGAAATCTTTAACCAATTTGGTCTTAGCGAGGTTCGTTTCTTCCACATACCTGTCCATGCAGGAGAGCCCGGGCCGGATTCCGGGGCAGTAGATATTGCTCTGGATGTGACCCTGAACTGGCGAGCCGGGAGAGAGGCTGCTGAACATAATCTCTACTTTAGCGACGATGAGCAGGCCGTGATAGATGGTACTGCCCCTGTTACTGCCTTGAGCCAGACTATCTATGATCCCATGTCTCTCGATTTGGGTAAGACTTACTACTGGCGTGTTGATGAGGTCAATAATGTCAATCCCGACAGCGTGTGGGTGGGTGATATCTGGAGTTTTACGACAACCGACTTCCTTATTGTGGACGACTTTGAGTTCTACAATGACCTTAATCCGGACGATCCCGAGAGCAACAGGATATTTCATGTCTGGTTGGACGGATTCGAGAACCCGGCAAACGGCTCTGTTGTTGGTTATGAAAATGCTCCTTTTGCCGAGCAGACTAATGTTAACAACGGCAGACAGTCAATGCCGCTTTTCTACGATAACAGTGTAGGGTACTCTGAGGCACAGAAGACATTGGATTCGATGCGGGATTGGACCAGACAAGGTGTTGGAGTACTGACGATTTGGTTTATGGGTGATGCAGCTAACGCTGCTGAGCAGATTTATGTTGCCCTCAACGGCAGTGCTGTGATCAACCACGATAATCCAAATGCAGCACAGATAACTACCTGGACACAATGGAGTATCGACCTGCAGGCATTCGCAGACCAGGGCGTGAACCTTGCCAACGTCAATACGATTGCCCTTGGTCTTGGTAATAAGAAGAATCCGGTAGCTGGTGGTTCAGGTACAATGTACTTCGATGATATTCGGCTGTATCCTCCGCCACCAGAGCTGGCACCTTAAGCCGAGATTTAAGTAGCGATTAAGATTTCGTAATTAATATAGCAGGTTTACATCAATTGAGGGCTTATATCGAATGATTCGGTATAGGCCCCTTTTAAAATCGGTCATTGAAAATGTTTACAAATTTGATGTTGTCTTGTGTGGTTGTGGATAGTTTTGCCTTCTCTGGTTTCCCTTACTATGCAAAAACTCATGCAGACATCTCGACAATATTGGATTGTACTCAAAATACTTGAAATGAAAAGGATTTTAGTTACACTGTCTCGGAAAGAGATCTTATGAGAACTGCAAGCCGAGAAATCATACTTGGAGTATGGGTGTGCTGTGCTTTGGTTTCTGCTGCAATCGCAAAGAATACCCCACAGTCCGCTGCCCAACGACCTCGCGTCCCGGCTAACCCTTCGAAGGTTGACTCTAAGGTCCCGTCAATGCGTCCATTAGATCGCCGGGCGTTGGTCAGGCGACACAATGTCACCCTGAGCACCGCCGACCCGCTGACACCGCTCAGCGTCGGAAACGGTGAGTTCGCCTTTACCGCCGATATCACGGGACTTCAGACATATCCAGAATACCATCAGCAGGGCATGGCTCTGGGCACACAGTCTCAATGGGGCTGGCATACGATGCCAAATCCAAATGGATACAAGCTGGCAGATATTCTTGATGACTATGTAGTGGCAGGGCGCAAGGTCCCCTATGCCTCGGACAAGGACTACTCCCGCACGTATTCTCCGGCTGCATCCTGGCTGCGTGCTAATCCGCACCGTTTACACCTCGGACAAATCGGATTGCGAATTACCAAAGCCGACGGCTCACTCGTTGGCATAGATGAGCTGACAGACACTCTACAGACCCTGGATTTGTGGACGGGATTGCTGAGAAGCCGATTCGAAACTGACAGCCTACCGGTAAAGGTCCAGACTGTGTGTCATCCGGAGCGTGACGTGCTGGCAGTCCGCATTGAATCGCCGCTGCTGCGACAAGGACGCTTGCTGGTCTCTTTGGCATTTCCGTATGGGAAAGCCGATTGGGGCGACGCGGCAGATTGGAACCATCCGCAAAGCCATACAACGCGACATCGGATCGAGCACAGGGGGGCTGATTTTTTCCGGATACTTGACGACGACCATTACTATGTACGTGTTAGCTGGTCATCGGGAGGCAATATCCGAATCGAATCACAGCATAAATATGATATCTTGAGTCAGGACGGTCAAGCTCTGGAGATTGTATTCGCCTTTTCTCCAATAGAGATTGCCGAGCCACTACCCGATTTTCAGACAGTTCGTGCAGAGGCCGGCCGTCACTGGAGGCAGTTCTGGATGAGCGGCGGTGCGATTGATTTCTCAGAATGCACCGATTCGCGCGCTGCGGAACTTGAGCGCAGAGTGGTGCTCTCGCAGTATCTGACCGCTATCCAATGCTCGGGATCTCGTCCACCACAAGAGACCGGGCTCGTTCGCAACAGTTGGTACGGCAAGTTTCACCTGGAAATGCACTGGTGGCACGCGGTACATTTCGCCTTGTGGGATCGGTTGAAGCTACTGGAGCGCAGCCTGCCCTGGTACAAATCGGTTCTCCCTATGGCGAAAGCCACTTCGAAACTCCAGGGCTATAGAGGTGTTCGTTGGCCGAAAATGGTTTCACCGGATGGACGTGACAGTCCGAGCACGGTCGGCGTATTTCTTATCTGGCAGCAGCCGCATCCGATTTACTATGCTGAGTTGTGTCACCGGGCTCACAGGAATCGCGAAACCCTGGAGCAATACCGGCAGATTGTCTTTGAGACGGCGGAGTTTATGGCTTCGTATCCAGTCTGGGACGAAAGCGGCCAACGTTTTGTGCTGGGCCCGGTGTTGATCCCGGCGCAGGAAAGCTACGGAAGCGACCGCGCACGAAACCTTAACCCCACCTTCGAACTCGCTTACTGGTATTGGGGACTGGAAATCGCACAAAGGTGGCGGCAGCGGCTTGGTCTGGAACGTAACGTCAAATGGGATCGGGTAATGCGGCTATTGTCACGTCCGACTATCCGTGACGGGGTCTATACGGGAATCGAGACCCCGCCTTATACAATCTACCGCGACCATCCTTCCATGGTGGCGGCACTCGGATTCGTTCCTCAAACTCCGCTGATCGATCCGAACACAATGAAACGAACGTTCGACTATGTGATACGGACATGGGATTGGAAGAGCACATGGGGCTGGGATTATCCGATGCTGGCGATGACTGCGGCTCGTCTGGGTGAACCGGAAAAGGCGGTGGATGCCCTGTTCATCGAATCGCAGAAGAACCGGTACCTGGCCAATGGACACAACTTCCAGTCATCCCGGCTGCCTCTGTATTTGCCGGGAAACGGAGGTTTGCTCACTGCCGTTGCGATGATGGCAGCAGGCTGGGACGGCTGTCCCGACCGTCCATCGCCCGGGTTTCCGGACAATGGAAAATGGAATATACGTTGGGAGGGACTTAAGCGCATGCCTTAAGCAGAATAAAACAGAGGTTTTATGCCGCAATTGTCTTTCCGCCTGCCGGCGTCTGGGTGGTATCATAAAACTATAACGGCTGCTAAAGCCATGATAGGACCGAAGGAGTTGAAGAAAATGAAGACCACACACACTGCATTGAGGAGCGGTTTTTTCTCACAATCTACAGAACAAACTATCTTGATGCAGAGCGTCTTGCTGAGGAGGGGTTTCGTAACTGCCCTTTGCTTTTACTTGTTGATTTCGTTGCTCAGTAGTGTCACGCCTCTGTGGGCGGTCGAGACACCGTTGCGCTTAGTAATCATTGGCGACTCGACGGTCTGTGAATATCCCCCGGAACATGCCTGCCGCGGCTGGGGACAATATATCCAGGACTATTTCAAGGATACAGTACACGTAATCAATCTCGCCAAGAGCGGAAGTAGCACGAAAACGTTCATCAATGAAGGGCTTTGGGCGAAGACGCTGGAGGCCAAACCTGACATTCTGCTGATTCAGTTCGGCCATAATGATTCGCACGATCCAGGCAATCCGGAGTCGACTGATGCCGCCACGGGTTTTCAGGACTATTTGCGGCGCTATATTGACCAGACTCGGGCGATTGATGCGATGCCTATACTCGTGACTCCGGTGCAGCGGCGGACGTATAGCTCGAGCGGCAAGTTGAATAACAGTCTGCTTCCCTATGCGAAAGCAATGAAAGCAGTCGCAGCGAAGAAGAAAGTGGACGTGATTGACCTGAACGCTTCGAGCGGCAAGCTCTACGAACAACTCGGCACAGCCGCCAACGACGTCGTGGCAAACGCGCCGCAGGATCGTACACACTTCAACGAAAAAGGCGCCCGCATGATGGCGCATCTCGTTATGCAGGAGCTGACGCAGGTCGAACCGCGTCTAACGAAAGAGCTGGCACCGGAAGAGCCGATGGTGTTGGGCAAGCTCGCAGCCAAGCCGCTGTTTCGAGACCCCGTGCATGATGGAGCAGCCGATCCCGTGCTTTGTTGGAATCATGCTGATAGCAAGTGGTTTATGTTTTATACCAACCGGCGTGCAAATGTACCTAACACACCAGGCGTAACCTGGGTCTATGGCACACACATCGGCATTGCGGAGTCCTCGGACGAAGGCGCTACCTGGAAATACAGGGGTACGGCAAATATTAATTACGGCCAGGGCGAATACAGCTATTGGGCGCCGGAGGTGATTGAGCACGGTGGTACTTACCATATGTATTTGACCTTTGTGCCTGGGATTTTCACCGATTGGTCGCACCCGCGCGATATCATACACCTGACGAGCAAGGATCTACTGAATTGGAAATATGAGTCCACGCTGAAGCTTTCTTCCAACAGGTCCATCGATGCCTGCGTCATTCGGCTGCCAAACGGCACATGGCGAATGTGGTACAACAACGAGCTCGATCACAAATCGATCTACTATGCCGACAGCCCCGACCTGTACAAGTGGGAGGACCGCGGTAAGGCGATGGGCGAACGCCCAGGCGAGGGGCCAAAGGTCTTCCGCTGGTATGGCTGTTACTGGATGGTTGTTGATGTTTGGAAAGGCCTCGGCGTTTATAAATCGGATGACTGTCTGAAGTGGACGCGACAGGCGAAGAATCTGCTCGAAGAGCCTGGAAAAGGCCCCGATGACAAAGTCAAAGGCGGCCATCCGGATGTAGTGGTCAGCAACAATCGTGCATTCCTTTTCTATTTTACGCATCCGGGCAGACAGAATAACACTCCGAAAAGCAGTCTTTACGAACAGCGGCGTAGCTCGATTCAGGTCGTTGAGCTCGAATATAAGGATGGCCAACTTACCTGCGGCCGCGACAAGCCGACATACATCCAACTGCAACCGGTTAGTAAGAAAAAATGAAGAAGTAAGATTCTCATGTTCTAACCCGTTAGACTGGACAAGCGTTTGTTATCATCGCGCCGACAGTGCAGGTCTGGGATTTGACCGAAGTACTTCCGGGAGCAATGCGACAAGTCAATATTTCCCGCCCTGGAGGGAGCGGTTCGATAATATAGAGACATGTTCCGAAAAATACCTGCTTTGGTTCCACCATATTCCCTGGGACCACTAAATGGAATCGGAAAGGGCTTTGTGGGAGGAACTGTGCTATAGATACTATACGGGAGTTAATTACGTAAAAGCGATGAGGCGTAAGTGGGCTGCTCTGGAAAAGCATATTGACAAGGAAATATACCTGCACGTTCAGGAAAAACTGGCCACACAGGAAAAGGACGCCATCATCTGGCGAAATACATGTCTGAACTATTTTCAGAAATTCAGTAAAAGGCCGGTGCCGGCTTTCTCTGACAAAGTCATTATTGAGTAAAGACCAATCTTGTAATACATACAGATGAAGCGTTGATGTCACCTTCTGCTAAGAATACGTATAGGTTTCAATGGCCAAAGATGTATCAATAGACGCACTCTGTGGAGTAGAAAACACTGATACCCAATGGCAACGGACTCATGGCCTCGATATCATGTCACTTGTACATCTGCGGCAGGTCCTCCATAAACAATGTGAGCGGATCTGCTTCAAAGGTCTTGAAGTTCTCAACAGTCACTGCACCGGGGAACGCAGCGTAGTTCTGGCGCTTGTCGGCGTTTCGCCAGACCAGAACCCAGGCAATCTTTTTGGTCGAGGGGCTGGACTTGAGGACTTCGAGCAGTACGTCGGTCCACCACGTCGCATTGGCAGCACGCTGACCGACGCCGGTTTCGGTAAAGGCAGCAATCTTGTTCCGCTCCTCAGCTAATGAGACTATGATTTCTAATGCCTGTACGGCCTGGTCTTTTGTCTTGTTCGACCTGAAGTCGCCGTAGTTGTCGTGGCCGATTATATCGATGTAGTCGTCGCCGGGATAACGTTCGAGATACTCTTCGGGGCCTTTGAAGCGGTCGGGGGAGTAGGCGGTAATAATATTGTGCAGGCCTTTCGATTTTCTCAAATAATCCACTGTAAAGCGCCAAATTTGTTTGTATTCGTCCGGCGTACACCATTTGGCGCCCCACCAGAACCAGTCGCCGTTGTGCTCGTGGAATGGTCGGAAGATAATGGGAATCAGCTCGCCTCTGGGTCCTTTCAAATCGGCGATAAAAGCCGCGATTTGATTCAACTTTTCCACAAAAGCTTCGTGATTATCTCCGCCCGGCAGCAAGCTGTTGACAACCTTCTTTCGTGTCCAGGAGCTTTGTTTTGTTCCGGGAACACGGGCGTGCCAGCTTATCGTATTAATCCCTCCTTTTTCATAGCCTTTCGCTATCCAGATCTTCATATTCTCAAACGGGACGCCATCAATGTTCGCATCTGTCCCAATATGGCCAAGGTCCCAGCCGAAAACCGCAGGGAACTTGCCACAGACTTTGTAAACGTCGCTGTCAAAATCGTTCTTAGTGGACTTCCAGCCCACGCCATAGGCGAGTGTATCCTCATGGCCGAAAAGGATACCTTTCTGCGCAACCTTGTACAGGTTTCGATAGAGGGCCTTCGTCTCGGCTGTGGCGAGCGGATCGGTCAGCTTGATCGCCGTATTAGAACCGCTCTCGGTGCCGATAGCGACACCCAACATCAGTAGCATAATCCAGCAAACGATTAATCTTTTCATGTTTTCTCCTTTTTTCAAAATCGTTCTTCTTTACAGAATACTTCTAATCGATCTGCCTCCACCAGGAATTTGTGAGATTCTTCTTAATCAATTCACATCGCTGTTCAACGCATTGACTCGAACGCATTCCATCCGGGGGCGTGTTAGTGACATAGTCCAATAGCCTGTCCACTGTACTGGTCGCGACATGGGTTTGCGTGTCGGACGATCCGTAGTAGATAAACACCTCACCATTATCGCGGGCGACCCAGCCATTGGAAAAGAGTACATTGGAGACATCGCCTACCCTCTCATCCCCCTGTGGCGACATAAAATACCCGCCTGGTTTGGCAATCACCTTCCACGGCTCGTTCAAATCGGTAAGGAACATATACAGAACATAACGGTATCCCGCCGCCGTGTCACGCACACCGTGGGCCAGATGAAGCCATCCTTTTTTTGTCTTTATTGGAGTCGGGCCCTGGCCGTTCTTGCCTTCAGTGATTGTATGATAAACGCAGCGGTCTATAATCACTTCCTCGGAAATCCTGGCCTGCTCGATATCCTCGCACAGACCCCAGCCAATCCCCTCGCCGGTTCCGGTTGATTTGAAGTCGGCCATGGGCCGTGTGTAAAAGGCGTACTTGCCGTCGATGAGCTCGGGGTGCAGTACGCAGTTGCGCTGTTGGGCCGATGGGGTCTTTAGATCGGGCAGTCGCTGCCACGATTTTAAATCCTTAGTGCGTGCTATGCCACAGCGGGCGATGGCGGCCGAAGGGTCTTCCGGGTGAACCGGGTCATGAAGCTCGGCACAAAACGCCCCGTAGATCCAGCCGTCCTCGTGTTTGGTCAGGCGTATGTCATAGACGTTGGTCTCCTCAGCATCTGCCTGCGGCATCTCGACAGGGTAGTCCCAAAATCGAAAGCGGTCGATACCGGTGCGGCTCTCGGCGACGGCGAAGAACGACTTGCGATCGGCTCCCTCGACCCGCGCCACCAGATAAATCTGGTCGTTTAGTTCTATGGCACCGACGTTGAAGGTACTGTTGATTCCCATGCGTTCGCAGAGGAATGGATTTGTGGCGGGGTCGAGATCATAGCGCCAGAAAACGGGGGTATGTGCCGCTGTAAGCACGGGGTAACGATAACGCTCGACGACACCGTTTGTGTCCCTCGTCTTTTCGTTAGGCCGCTCAATCAGGGCCTCATAGTCGGTTAAGAGATGCTTGACTCGTTCGTTGTATTCATTTTCCTTCATTGATTCGGTTCTCCTGCCATGTTATACCGGTTTTAGGTCACCAAAGTTATCTGCGTCAGTCTTCTGATTACCTCCAAACATGCTCGCACGCTATGATACGGCCCCTTCCACTGCGATACCTTCGGCTCATTCGGGTCTGGACAGCCGGTCGGGTCGATTCGCCAGAACCAATCCCCGTGCTCCTTGTCAACAAAATATTTTTCAATGAAGGCCCACGCCTTTTGGGCTGCTTCTAAGAACGACCGCTCACCCGACAGCTCGCAGGCGTTCAGAAAGCCCACAACGCTCTCAGCCTGTGGCCACCATTCTCTGTTCTGGTCCGTAACCTGCCCGTCCTGTCCTTCGTAGCACAGACCTCCATCGTCTTCGAGCCCCTCGGCCAGCGTGACCCGGGCCAGCCGCAGAGCCAAACTCTGAGCTCGCGATGTAACATTCGAGTCACTTAGGACTTCGGCGGCCTCGCACAGTAACCAACCGGCCTCGATATCATGGCCGAACGTGTAGTTAGCCGACTTGGGTTGCCATGATTCATCAAAAAAGTGGTGCAGGTGACCGGTGGCTGGGTCCGCAATCCGCTGATCGAATATTTTGACGAGTTCTGTCAAACAGTCGCGGAGCCGGGTATCCGGCCGGATGCGATAAAGATTCGTATAAGCCTCCAGCAGGTGCAGGTGATTGTTCATGGACTTCTTCTCGTCCATGTCTTTGTCACTGAGCCGCAAATCCTCGGCAACAGACCAGTCCCGGTTGCAGACCTCGACATAACCCCCACAAGTCTTATCCCGACTGTGTGTTTCGATAAGCTCGAACACCTGCTCGGCGCATTGGAGTGCCGAGGATTCTCCAAAGGCCTGGTAATATTCGGCCAATGCATAGATATAGAACGCCTGGCCGTAAATCTTCTTCTTGCCGTCCAGGAGGTGTCCCTGAAAGTCCACTTGCCAAAAAGCCCCGCCGTGTGAAGAATCTCTAAAGCAGTTCTCAAGATAATCGTAAGCACGCTCGGCCATATTACGACACCGGGATTCTTTATTAAATCGATACAGGGCCGAAAAGGTCCAGAGGAGTCTGGTGTTCAGGATTAAACCCTTGGGGGCTTTGGGGTCAATCCTTCCATCGTTGGACATCTGGCCGATAAATCCGCCGTGTTCCGGGTCCACCACCCTTTCAAGCCAGAATGGAACAAGGTTGTCCTCCAGCTCGTGCCTTACAGACTCACCGAATTGTCGCATTGTTTCATGTGACATTATTATCCCGCATGAACCGGGGCTTCATTACTTTTCACTGGGAAGATGGTCAAACCAGCTCTTCTTTAAAATCGCTGTTGTTGCGACCAAAACAAGCAATGCGCCAAGAATGCCCCGGGGCCGTTGAATCACCACATAAATGGGCAGGGCCACAAGGGAGGTCTGCCAGATGATGCCTACAATTACATTGAACCAGTGACGGCCACAATCAGTATTAGGCTTAAAGCCGGGCTGCTCGGCCTTTATCTTGTCTGCGATGGGCTTCCAGAATCCCCAGGGACGAACGGTCATATAAAATTTTTTGAGGATTTCTTCACCCTCCGGCTTAGTCAGAAGTGTGCCGAGGAAACACCCAAGAGCCGAAAACAGAAAGATGGCAGGAAAGGCGTAAAGTGTATTGGTACCGGGCCAGAAGTACTTCACTATGGGAGGGACTACCAGGGCCCCCAGGGTCCCGATGATCATTCCCCAGAAAAAGCCGAATCCGTTGAATCGC
>Ga0114919_10003479_pt1 | contig 12702 bp, 15 predicted proteins | sample BlataG_FD_88682 | JGI IMG/M metagenome (GOLD analysis project Ga0114919, IMG submission 88682) | Deep subsurface microbial communities from Black Sea to uncover new lineages of life (NeLLi) - Black_00105 metaG | ecosystem: Environmental > Aquatic > Marine > Oceanic > Sediment | place: Atlantic... | reverse complement strand
GCATTGATGTCTTTATATCTTTGGAACGAGGGGAGAAGTACATTATATAACGATGAAAGAGAAAGAGCACGGGGATTACTCAGACAAGAATTTGGATATTCCCCCTAAATAAGAAAGGAGAAAAATATCTACTTTAGTAGATGCTTATCTTCTATTTCTTTTAATTTAGTCTTTGCCTCCCTTTTTATTTCATCAACCTTCCGCTTACCTTTAGAAGTTCCAAGTTGATCCCTATGACAAAATATTCTAAATAAAATGGTATGGCGTTTTAGTTGATGAAAGTATGTTTCCGAAATATCTTTAAGTGACTTGAGTACCCCCTCCTCTGAATCGTATATCCTTTTCCCACTTAACCAATTATAAATCTCGTCCAAATCAATCCTTACTGGTCGAATATCAGGATAATCCAATCTAATTTTTAAATCTTCACCAGCTATACCCTCCAAATGCTTTTCCAAAGCGTTGATTTCATCACGCCCATCGGTTCCAATACCAAAGCTCAAAGGATACTCAACGATTACTTTGTATACTTTCTCTCTTTTCTTAATTTTTTCAAAAATTCCCCATGCTTCTTCGTATCCATCCCCTTTTGATTTCCTATTTCGCACTTCACAAATAAAAGAGCAATCATCATATTTTAAAAATTCATCTAAATCCGATACTATTTCCTCGATGAATTCAGGAATTTTTTCAAGTGCATCCGCTATCATAAAATCAAATAGCCTAGAAGTTTTGTGGTGATAAACAGCTGTGTACATAAATTGAATAGCTCTAAAGCTATTCATCAAAGTATCAATTGCCGATAAAGATATACACAACTTATCACCCTTTACTCTAAATCCATCTAAAATCCTCTCAGAGTCTATATCTCCGTATTCAAGCGTTCCACTATGATATGCATCCCGTTTCAGATAATCTAGTTTGTCACAATCATAAGGACTTGAAATGAGTTCACGAAGAAATGGCGGGGCTTCTCCTTTCGGGTCTAGAATATCATTTATGTGATCAGGAGTGAATTCTAATTTAAGGTTGTCAAATTTTTCTTTTATTATTTTCCTTGACATTACTTCATGGTCAAAATCTATGTTTAGCTTTCTACTTACATCTTCAAAAGTATGACAAAAAGGTGCATGCCCAATGTCATGTAATAAACCGGCATACCTCAAAGATTGGATTTTTACGTCTAAATAATTTGAATTCCACCAGTCACTGGAAAGTTCTTGAGATAAATTATCCAATCTACTTTCCTTTTCCGGTTTCAATACCACCAATTCTCCAAAGAGTAAAGGGCTAATCTCTGACCGGATGTCATCTGACTGTAAAAATAAGAGATGAAGGAATGCCCTATGGACCAAATGCATAACCCCTAATGAATGGGTTTTACGAGAATATCTAAGGCTTGGATAGACGAAAGAAGATGTAGATGTCTGTGAGAGTCGATCTAATCTTTGAAATATTGGAGAATCTATAACCCTATCTTCAGATTCCGTTACATGTATATAATTATAAATAGGATCTCTAATTTCCCGTTTTATTTTAATATCGAAAGATTTCAAAGACGACATCTACTATTTCTCCTGTGTTCCGATTATTTCTTTGATGTATATCCCATTATCTTTTAAAATTGAGGTAGTGGCGGATTTCACTTGTTTCTCAAATCCAGGAAGCGTATAAACTCTAAAGAACCAGTGTCTCTTTTTAATATCTAAATCTAATTGCTGTGTGACATAGGAGTAATAGGAAAAACGCTGCGTACTTCCATCGCTTGATTCCACATCGATTTCGAGTTCTTTAAATTCTGGTGGATCCATCATGTCAAAGATCACTCCTATTGGATGTTTCATACCAATTTTTTCTTTTATTTCCCTTTCAATTTCCCTTCTTTTTTCTATTTTGTTGATCACTTCGAGCCTTCGGAACATGGTCTGATCTATCCTATCGTACTTTATTTCTAGGACAATTGTAAAAAGATTTTGATACCGTATTCTTCTGGCTATATCAAGAATCTCATCATGATGTTTTAAAAAATCCAATACTTCGGAATCCGTCATTGCCTGAAGTTGCTGTGGTAATAAGGCTTTTTTATCCAAAATTAAGTATTCCAAAGCTCTTTTAATCATCCCTTCTGCTATTCTCTTCTGTTCCGCGTAGTATACATCCCCATACATGTGTAATCTTGCCATAAGCAATTGTTCTAGCCAACTTAATCCTCCTTTATCATAAACCAAGTAATCACGAAGTTTTCTTATACTTTTCAACAGCATATGTGGATCATGAATGCCATGTGTTATACCGGTATAGTGAGCATCTCTCAAAACGAAATCCATTCTATCGACATCAATGGGGCTATTAATGATTTGACCTAGATATTCTTCAACACCTTTATTAACTACTATGGAACCTATTCTCTCCGCCTCAACTCCAATATTATCTAAAACTTCGCTGAGTTCATGCAGCTCGCCCCCCTTTATTCTTTCAGCTATCCATGACTTATCTTCTTTAAGCTGATATTTCCTTCCGAGAATCATGTCTTTTGCGCGCCACTCATGTCCCTTCTCCTTCTTATCATGTTTTTTCTCCAATGTGTATTCAAGTAATTCCTCAGTCGTATGGGAAAACGGACCATGAGCGATATCATGTAAAATTGCTGCAACTTGAACTTCTTTTTTTTCAGAGGCGTCTAGTTCTAATTCGTCTGCAAGTGTCTTAGCCAAATAAGCGACACCAATACAATGTTCCTTCCTAGTATGTGTAGCCCCTGGAAAGCTAATGTAACCGGGACCAAGTTGTTTAACGCCAGCAATTCTTATAACTTCAGGTGTTCTAAGTAAGTTAGAAACTGGCGGGTCAATTTCGATTCTAGTATAGAGAGGATCAAATATTACTACCATTTTATCTTACCTTGTATTTGTACAGTTCTTATTGAAATTGATATAACAAATAATAGATAAAAAGATTCCGATAAATCGAATTTTTTTAGCAAAGGTTTGTAATTTTAAGGTGAAAATCAAATGGTAGAATTTCCAATTGCCTTTGTGGAGAGTATGGTAAGAAAAACAGGAGCAAGTCGAATAAGTGAAGTGGCAGGTATGGAGCAAGTAACGCTGTTAGAGGAATACGACTCTAAGATTTCGATGGACGCCATTAGCCAACGATTTAGCGTGACTATTAGGAGGCATAATAGATGATAGAAGATCAAAAGCGCGAATTAATTAATCGGGCTCACGCGGCCAGACGAAACGCATATGCACCGTACTCAAATTTCCATGTTGGAGCAGCAGTGTTAATGGAAGACGGTGAGATAAATTCTCCGATGCTGAGACATTGATCATTATGGTCGGAAACACCGGAGTATATGAGACCAAAACTATTGATGAGCTATTACCCTTTAATTTTGGTAATTAGAAACAGGTTGACTTTCAAATAAACATAGGACACTCAGGCATACCACATTTACCTAATTATGTTTGATTATATATAACACTTTTTATTACAAATTCCGTTGATTTGACTACTTCCAAAGACCCATCATCCAGTTCAATACTAATTTTAAGATTCTTTGACCTGACATCCAGGACACAAAATACGAACAAGTTGATTAAATCTTTTGGCAGCGTAATCTCGTGTTTCAGGATGTCAATGAATCCATACTCTTTATCACTGCCCTTATCGTTCTTTCGCCTTACAATCCGTAAAAAATAGATTTTGTCAGACTTGAAATGTTTAACCGCCTTATTTTCCAGATTCACGTTCTTAAAATCGTCCATATACTTGATGTCGCCCTCTTCGATCTCGGGATTGTTCGAGATCAATTGCGAATATTTTTCATAAGCGACGTTAAAATCCTTGATCTTGACGGCAATCTCCTGTTCATCGCGGAATTGCAGTTTATTCCAGAATTTCTTTGAAAAGACGCTGTTAAATCCCTCCACTTGCCCGTTATTCCACGGGCTTCTCGGAGCTGTGTACAAAGGATGAACGCCCAAATTAAGCAGGAAGAACGCAAGTTTGCCAATGTATTTCTCATGGGGCAAATTAGCTCCGAATGCGGAATCGTTATCTATTTTCAATATTTCCGGGATGGGGTGCGTCTTCCATATTTCTTTCAATGTCTTTATCGTCTCTTCAGTAGTCTGGCCTTCAATTCTCTTTGCTATGCCCAGCTTTTCCGGACGTATGTATTTGCAGGAGAGGAAATTAATTCTGTCATCCGAGCCTTTGAGATACTTCGGACCCAGGAAATCAATGCTCATCATGCTTTTGCCTAATTTGGTCAGGGTATATTCTGGATAACTCATGTATTTACTCCGTCCTTTTTTCTTCTTTCCTGGACTTTTCACCATTCCCGCCTCCTTCAATACTCGATCTACATAAGATTTTGAGACTTCTTTGCCGGTCTGTTTTTCATAATTTTGCTTGACCACTTCTGAACCGATAAAATAACTCTCTTCTTTCTCTAAATCGCTCCTTATTTTTATAACTTGCTCTTTTGTTTCAGGCGTGTATTTTCTCGATTTTCCCTTTTCCCGGCCTCTGTTGTCATTTGATATTTCGTTTTCATCCATCTGTATCCATTTGCCTACACTGTCTTTGCTTGCCAGTAGATGACGTGCTATTTTACGGTTACTCCATCCTTTCTCGTGCAGTTCTTTTGCTTTCTTACGTTTAAATATTAATAACTTTTTCTTCATTTCGGGCACTTCTTTTACACATAAAAGTGTCCTACTTCTATACGAAACTCAACCCTCATTCTTAGACTATGGAAAAGGAGATTTTCCATCCGCCGAAAAAGCGAGTGAAGAGGTTTTGTCTCTGTCCATATACCCTGAATTGAGAAAAGAGGAAAGAGAATACGTGGTTGAGAAGATGTGGGAGTTTTTTGGTTTAAGCACGAAAAATTTAAAAGGCATACACCGATAAGCTTAAGTATTCGAAAAATCAATTTTATTCGGAGGGAATAAAATGAGCGGATATGTAGTAAAGGTAGGAAAGAAGGGGGAATTATACACCCCAAAGAAGCTGAGATTACAGATAGCTCTGGACCCCGGAAGTGAATTCATTGCGGTAGTGAAAGGTGACGAGGTCATCTTAAGGAAGCGAAAAACAATAACCAACCTGCTAGATGAGGATGCAATAGCAACGGTAAGCGAAAAAGAGGTTAAAAAAGAGCGAAGGATATTGGAAAAAGAACTCCTGGAGAGATAACATGAAATTCCGCGAGTTATACCGGGATACAACATACGTCATGCCATTCTTCTATCTCAACATAGACGTGAAAGGATTCTCCAGAACTGTGTATAAAGAGGTCATAAAGTCCGCGGACAGAATTCATTTTAGCGAGATTTCCATCATTGAGGCAAAGGCTAAAAGTCTAAAGATAGGTAGAGATCAGCCAGAGATTAATAAGAAGTTCAACGAGGGGCTATCGGTGTTAGCTGCGGATGAAAAAGCCGTGATACACGGGTATAGAGCAATGGATGATAAGAAGTTCAACGAATTTCAACCACTTGGGCTCAGCTTTTTCGATGCTGTAATCCTGGCACAATCGTGCACTGTTGGAATCCTGCTCACCGAGGATTCAAAGCTACTGCGTCTCAAAGATATTGGTGTTAAAACAATCAATTGGGATGCTCTTCTCAGAGAGAGGGGGATAGGCGATAAGCTCGCTTTTAGCTAAAATTTTTGTGATTGAAAATAAATCCGTGAAATGGAAAGATGGTAGATGAGTGGATGGGGGCGAAAGGCAAAAGGCAAAAGGCAAAAGGCAAATGGGTAAAGGAGGTTTTAAAGAACTTAGCGTTTGGCAGAATGGTAAAGACCTTGCGGTTTACGTCTATCGAATAAAAATAACTACGATATAACAATGAATACAAGAAAAAAGTACTATTTGACCTCTATACTATATCATATTACTAAAATTGGTTAAAGTTACGGGTAAAAATCTAACAAGAACTGAGCGCCTTTTAAGCTTCACCTCGTTATACCCATAAATATCCTCAACATTTTCTACTGTCATAGCAACATTAATTACATTCTATGACATCAAAAACGAAATATTTTTGCCGAACAATAGACTATTATTGGCAACCCAAAACTCTTAGAAGTTAAATCACTAGATTTTTAGATAGTCTCTATTCATCCCCATCCTCTGCTTTTTTCAGTGCGGCTAAAACGACATTTTCCGGCTCTATTTTCAAAAAAGACCGTTTAAAAGGAAGTTTTTCGCCCTTCCGCAACTGCACTGCATCCAAATTACAGTTGAACTCAAAGGCATGCTTGTAGGACGAAGCTTCACGCCAATCTCCTTTGTGTGGGTAAATGGAATACCTGAACTCGTATTTTCTTAACTCCTGTGCATCCGGAACCGGTATTGCAGGACCTGTCCTGCCATCCGAAGAGAGCATTAAAACGCTTCTTAGCAGTGTTAAATAGATGTCTCCATCCCTTACCTCGTTTTCCGGTATCCCCTTGTGGATCACGGTCAAGCCCTTCTTTCCATCAGAATAGAAAAGACGGAATATGAGTTTAGAAATATTTAAATAGAGGGATATAGTATAAGGAAAGAAAATCACGAGGTGAGAGAAATGGCAGAAGAACTATCAGGCAACACAAAAAAGGTGTATGACGCGATGGTGAAGAAAGGTGCGAGAAGCGAGGAAAGGGCAAAGGGAATGGAAGACATTGTAAGGGAAGCGAGAATCCCGAAGGGTGCGGTGGCGAACAGCATAAACGAGCTGGTAAAGAAGAAACTTGTGAAGAGGAAAGCGGGAGAAAAGACCGCAAAATATTACATAATTGGATGATTCAAAGAGGTGAAGAAGCATTTCTGGATTCTGCATACATGATCCTCGTCTTTATTTTCCCCCTCCCTTCTTTATTTAAGAACTTCTAAATAAATCTATCTTTTGACTTATATTTCTTATAAGAAAGGAACATAAGGATAAAATTTCTCAAAGAATTTATATATCTATTATGATATACTTATCAACGAGATGGGAGAAGAAATCAAACTTGATGAGATTGATGAGAAGATAATCGGGATGCTTCAGGAGGATTCGAGAAAGTCCTTCGTGGAGATTGCAAAAGAGTTGGGCGTCTCAGATCCCACCATCCATGTGAGGGTTAAGAAGCTTCAAGAGGCAGGCGTGATAGAGAAGTTCACAGCGGTATTAGCACCGGCAAAAGTGGAAAAGGGTGTCGCAGCGTTTATCGAGATCAACGTAAAACCTAACACGATTGAAGAAATTATCAAAAATCTTGGAAGGTTGGATGAGGTGCTCGAAATCCACGAAACTTTCGGGGAATACGACATTATCGCTAAAATAAGAGTTAAGACCAACGAAGACCTGAGGGACCTCGTGGTAAGGGAAATCCGAACCATACCCAATATTGTAAACACAAAGGTAACAACCGTACTAAAGACCCGCAAAGAAGAGCAACTCAAAATAACACCAGAATGAATATGAAGGCTTTAATAATTGCTGCTGGAAAAGGTAGTAGATTAGAAAGTCTAACTAAAGATGAGCCTAAGCCCCTGATTCAACTTTTGGGTTTGTCTTTAATTGAAAGAGTAATATTAACCGCAAAACAAGCGGGCATTAATGAATTTATGATAGTTGTTGGTTATCTTGGGAATAAAATAAAAGCGGAATTAGAAGATGGGGAGAGGCTGGGAGTAAAAATAGATTACATTGAGAATGAAGAATGGGAAAAGGGAAACGGGTTTTCTGTTTTAAAGGCTAAAGAAGTGTTAAATGAGAACTTTATCCTATTGATGTCAGACCATATCTTTGATGGTGGCATTCTAAGAGAACTTATTGATTCTGATATGAGAAGTTCGGTTATCTTAGCCATTGATAGAAGGAAACCTCTACCAGGGGACACGAAAGTTCTCGAAAAGAATGGAAAAATCGTTGACATAGACAAGCATATTGAGGAATCAAACTGCATAGACACTGGCATATTTCTTTGCTCACCAAAGATATTTTCTTATATAGGAGGGGCAGCGGAAGAAGGTAAAACGGAACTTGCTGACGGTATTGCAAAAGCTGCTGAGAACGGCGACGCTGAAATATTCGACATCACGCAGATTAACAGCTATATACCGAGCATGCGCAAGGAGATTAAGGCTTTCTGGATGGATATTGATACAAAAGAGGATTTAATCGAAGCAAAAAGGATTTTGATTGAGAATGCCGGCAAAGGAAGAAATGACCTGCTTGCAACCTATGTGAATAAACCAATAGAAAATTTTATCGCAAGCAGATTTGCAAATACGCAGGTTACACCAAACCAGGTTACTATACTAACGAATGTAATCGCCTATTTAACAACGTTCTTATTTTTTAAAGGTTATTTGTTGGCTGCTTCTCTGCTCACCTTTGTCGTCTCTTTTATGGATGGCGTGGACGGAAAACTCTCCAGAATAAAAATGGCATCTTCTAATATTGGAAAAATGGAGCATGCATTCGATTTTCTGTTTGAGCATTCGTGGTATATCGCACTGGCAATTTTTCTATCAAGAGAATATGGGACATTGCCAATACTGCTTTCAACGTTCATTCTCTTATTCGATGGTTTTTCTCAATACGGCCAAGATATATTTGAAAAAGTTATGGGTATTCCCCTGCCAGATTATGGTAAGGTGGAAAGAGTATTCAGAAAGTTCGATGGGAGAAAAAACAATTATATAATCTTTATCCTGATTGGCGTATTATTTAATATCCCGCTCTATTCATTAGTGGCTATATCCTTGTGGTCATTAGTTAGCGCTATATTTTATGGTTCAATGGCGATTTTGTATTTATATCGGGCTGGTAAATTAACTCCGAGAACGTCTATTGGGGGTGATTAAAAATGAAGATAGGAATGATGAGTCTATGGAATGCCGCCAATGGCCCCTCCATTCATGCGGAATACGTGAGATTCTTTTTCAAAGAGATTATTCATTCACTAGTGAGAGGACTTGAACAATGAGAATCGCTTACGTATCAACCTATCTTCCCAAACAGTGCGGGATAGCTATCTACACGGATTATCTCATTCATGGCATCAGAGAAGTGGACCCGACAGCAGAGCTCAAGATCGTTGCCGAGCAAGGAGCATCTCCCTTCGAGCAGGATAAATTTGAGGTAATCCCCTCCTGGGATAGAAACGAGGATTATGTGGAATCTATTATCTCATACACAAAGGGCGCGGATATAATCCATATTCAACACGAATACAGTATATACAAATTTGATGATAGATTGCCCTTGGTGCTCCAAGGACTGGATGCAAACGCCAAGAAGATCATAACCATCCATTGCGTGAGACCAGCTCAAATATCCGAAAGAGAGGCTGTGGATGAGAATTTCGCCGCAAGAATTGCTCAACTCGCCGATCAAGTCATCGTACACCTTAAGTCGCAAAAAGTAATCCTAGCCCGACTTGGAATACCATCGAAAAAGATACACGTCATTTCCCACGGAACAGAGCTCAGCAATGAAGACCAAAAAGCCTCGCGGAAGATGCTTGGACTGCCCACGGACGCAAAGGTCCTTCTCATGTTTGGGTTTGTCAAAAAGCACAAGTGTCTACACGTCGTTCTTGAAGCCCTCGTTGAGATATTGGAAAAATTTAAAGATGTATATCTGTTTGTGGCCGGAGGTCTCGCTCCAACAGCCTCACAGAAGGACAAGGACTATGCAGAATTTGTGGGCCAGAGGATAGTGGAACTGGATCTTCAGAAAAATGCCATTTATACAAACAAGTTCTTCCCAAACGAAGATGTGCCCTATCTGTTTGGAGCGTCTGACATCGTCCTGTTCCCATACTACGAGGAGGACCTGTCTGCATCCGGCTCATTGCATCTGGCACTTGGCGCCAACAAGCCCGTTATCGCCTCGAGAATACCCAAGTTCGAGGAACTGAAAGAAGTATGCGATGAACTGCTCGTGCTCCCGTACAATTCGTCTGGAATTGCAAAGATAGCTCTGCGGCTTTTTGAGGACCCGGAATTTGAGCGCTTTGTGCTCGATAGGACCGAACAGTTCAAACAGAGGACTTCCTGGCAGTCCGTGGCTAAACAGCATTTGGAGGTGTATGTGAACGAAATTATTTGAAAATAGAGGGAAAGAAGATGAATATCAAAAGATTTGGCGAAGGTGAGGTTCTTAGGTTGGATTCTGATAAGAGAATATTTAAGCTGGATTCATATGATGAAAATCCCATCCTGAAACCAGAAGACCTGGGTTTGAGATGTTATGAGGATGGTGAGCAACAAGGGGGTGCTGTGTTCAATCCGGGAGCAGAAATTTTTTATGGTAAGATAGTATTAACGCCGAGATGCCAGACAAACTACCGAAAGAAAGAGTTTTTTGACCATAAATCAGGCATTAAAAGATATAGATTTGAGGAATATATTTCAGAGATATGGCCATTGATAAGCGAAGATGGCATCCGTTTTCAAAGAATCAATAATTCTGTAATTAAGGGGGATGGAACCCAGCATAAGGATTTTCTCTATGGGATAGAGGATGTGAGGATAATCAAGCTTCGTAAAAAATATTTATTGATGGGTGCGGGAAAGATAAACCCCCCATTCAAGGGTAATGGAGATGATGATAGAATAGCTATCTATTCCACATCCGACTTCAAAGAGATTGCCTATCATGGGATAGTACACGGCATAGAGTCTCGAAATTCGATACCATTTATGGAAGAAAATGAAGAGGTCTACATGCTACTGAGATTCCCTCCATCCGATGGTATATTTCTCGATGTATTGGATGCCGGATTGGAGCAATTATTAAGACCTGAGAAACATAGAAAGGAATGGCAGATTCTTCATGAGAGGCGCGAAAAAAATCGAATTTTAAAAGCTGGCATGTATCAACATGAGAAAGAAAAGATAGGTGCAGGTCCACCACCTATAAAAACTGAGCGGGGATGGTTACTGATCTATCACGGTGTTGGAAAACTAAATTTAGATATGGCAAAGAGTTACGGGCTGAAAAAGGGGATTAAAAGGGCATACTCTGTATCCGCAGCCATATTAGATTTAGAGAATCCAAGAGATGTCTTATGTAGAACTAAAATGCCAATCTATATTCCTTCAAAGCCATATGAACTCTATGGCGATGAGGTATATCCAGTTGATGTCCCCGCAGTCGTTTTTCCCACGGGAATCGTTGTCGTAAAGGATAAACTTCTCCTCTACTGTGGCAGTTGCGATAAATATGTTATCCTATTAACCTGCGATTTAGGTAATTTACTTGATTATCTCTGGGAGGATTGCAGAATTTGATTCACTCTTTCAATCTTGCCGACTTATCCAGCTCGCTCCGCCTTCATATCTTTTTTGAACACCACAGTTCGATATGGAAAAGGAATCTCCACGCCCTCTCTATCGAATCTCTTCTTTACCGATTCTCTTATTTCCGCACCTGTTCCCCACGCCGTGGGTCGGTCAGGCACCCAGAACAATGCCCTCAGATTAACTGCAAAATCCCCGAGCTCCGTAACCCGCACCTTCGCTTCTCTATCTTGTTCATGCATCACATCCGGATGTTTGTTTATTTCATCAAGGATTATTGACCGGGCAAGGTCTATATCAGAATCGTAACTTATCCCAAAATCAACCGCCCACAGCACCGTTAGGTCCCCTATCGTCCAGTTTATTATGGTCTCTTCACTTATTCGTGAGTTAGGGATGATCTGCCTTTTGTTCTGCCATGTTCTTATCACGGTATGCCTGAGTGTTATATCTTCTATGGTTCCATATTCCTTTTCCATTTCCACGACATCGCCGACACGAAACGGGCGAAAAATAGCAATGGAAATACCACTGAATATGTTAGAAAGTACCTTCTGTGCCGCAAAACCTATGACGATGGCAGCGATACCTGCACCGGCTGCCATGCCGAGCATTAAGTTGGGAAGACCAGGGATGAGTGAAATCACGACTATACCGCCTATTACGTAAATCGTGACGATTATTATTCTTCTAACCACAGTATAAGTAGTCTCATCAACTTTGAGCTTCCCGCTTGCGAATTTGAAGTAAATTACCAAAGCTCGGTTTATGACCCGTACAACTATGACCGTGGCTATAATCGCAATTGATATTTTTATAAGTGTAATGAGGGTATTCAAGGTTCCTGTTGGTATAGCCATTATATTTAGTTGGAGCATATTAAAATTAACATTGGAAGTCACACGCTTAAATTTCTTATTTCTTGTTTATTTAAACTATGGAATAATAAGTTCTACCGCCATCAAGAGGATAAAGATTACTTCTCAGAAAATAACGAAAAATTTATATATTGATATTAGCGTATTACATGAAAGATGAGAGTAGCCCTATTATATAATCAAATAAAGCGATATATGCTGATAAAATCAGCGTTAGATAAGATAGCGGAGCTTGACAGCCCGGAAACGATAGATTACGTGAGGGAGGCGCTCATGTCAGGCGGGAATGAAGTCATCTTGATAGAAGCGGATGGAAACGCATACGGTAAATTAAAGGAAGAAAGAAGAGATACAGATATTGTTTTCAACATTGCAGAAGGACTAAGAGGTGAAAGCAGAGAATCGTATATCCCTGCAATATGCGATATGCTTGAGATACCCTATACCGGTTCTGGCGTATTGACCCTTGGACTGTGCCTGAACAAAGCAAGAACAAAAGAGATACTCAGATATTATGGGATACCAACG
>Ga0114919_10003476_pt1 | contig 12709 bp, 8 predicted proteins | sample BlataG_FD_88682 | JGI IMG/M metagenome (GOLD analysis project Ga0114919, IMG submission 88682) | Deep subsurface microbial communities from Black Sea to uncover new lineages of life (NeLLi) - Black_00105 metaG | ecosystem: Environmental > Aquatic > Marine > Oceanic > Sediment | place: Atlantic... | reverse complement strand
TGCGCATCTGTGGTGGGTGGCGATACTGGTAATCTTCGCGAGTGTAATCTCTGTCGTAGAGGCCCATAGCGAAATCAGATTAAAGATTAAAAATCAAAAATTAAAAATTCTTACGTTTTGGCCGGCCTTTTTTGTTGCCGAGAAATCAAAATTTGCCGTTGGTAATCAGCACCTGAGCTAAACGACGGTCAACTATATAATATCGACAATTTTGGAAGATGTTCAACTGAAAAAAGGTCTAAGACTGAAGACGGCCTACGCAAGAGCTAAGACTCAAGAGGCAAGAGTGGTGAGTTTGGGCTTGATTCTTTGGAAAACGACCATTAGAAGGGCGCCGAAAATGACCATATAAATCGCCAAGTTCTGGGAAATTGTTCCACCTTTATAGATTGCCCACCAACCATACTCAAAAGGATTGTCGTCTCGGAAGAATTCGACGAAAAACCGGAAGATACCGTAAAGGACAAACATCAAACCGAAAGTGGAGCCCGGTTTGGCAAATAGTTTGTTGGTATTTTTGGAGATTTTAGCTTTCATGAACCTTCGCCAGAAAAGGTATAGTAGGAGGCACATAACAGCCCCACTTGCGGAGGAGTAAAGTTCGGTGGGATGGACAGGCAGACAACGATACGGGCCCTTATCAACCGAAATTTTCTGCTGAGGCGTTAAATCCTTATAAGGTTTTAAGCCTGGGTAGTATTGGCCTTTTTCATCGAAGTAGCCGAAGAAATCATCAGGCAATTCCAAATGCGGCTGGGGACGATTCCTCTTCGGACTGGCAGAAACCTGGCTGCGGTAGGCGTATGAATCATAGGGGAAGCGGACGGCGCAGGGCAGATTCGTAGGTTTGCCAAAACAACAGCCGTTTAGAAAACATCCGATTCTGCCGAAGGCAAGGCCGGACATCAGGCCGATGGCGAGGATGTCAAGGTATCGGCGTTTGGGGAGCTTGTGGTAGAGCATATAGAGAAAGATGACAGAGACGGCGAGGATGACTCCACTCAAAAGCTCGAGGCCGCCGTGCCAAATAGCGAATACAGAGAGCGGATTTGCGCGGTAACTGTCGAAGTAGTGGACTACGTGAAAAAGTCGGGCTCCAACAACGCCAGCAATGAGAGAATAGAGTGCGCCGTTGGTGATGAGCTGTGGGTCTGGGGTGATGTCGCGGCTGAGCCTTCTTATGAGGAAGACGGCGGAAAGAAATGCGATGACCATCATCAGACCGTAGCTTTTTACGGTCAAAGCTGTAAAAGGTATTTTGAAAAGTTCAGGGTACATTCCCGATTTACGATTTCCAAATTACGATTTTCGATTTCTAAATTTCAAAGGGGCAAACGAAAACGGCAAGTGTTAATTAACTTCTCTCGGTCATCTTTATTTTATTTTTTTCGTCGAGAACAATAATTTTCGGCTTGATTTTTTCTGCTTCGTCAGGCGTACAATAAGCGAAGCTGAAAACAATAATAACGTCTTCTGGCTTAATGAGCTGAGCGGCGGCACCAAGAATGACAATTTTGCCGGAATTAGCTTCTGCGGGGACGGCGTATGTTTCAAGCCTGGTGCCATTGGTCAGGTCGGCAATCAAAACAGACTCGTAAGGCAGCATATCGGCGGCCGCCATGAGTTCGGCGTCTATTTGAATGCTGCCCGGATAATGCAACTTCGTATCAGTAACCGTCGCACGGTGTAACTTGCTTTTTAACATTTTTACAAACATAGTTCGTGATTCGTATCTCGTCCTTCGATTTATTGCTCACCGATGCTATTTAGCCGTAATTATACATTACTGTTTGGCGGCGTCTACCAGAATATTGTCGATTAATCTGGCGGGGCCGATTTTGACAGCGATTGCAGTCAGGATTTTGCCGGTGATGTTTTCGATGCTCTGGAGAGTTTCGGCGTCAACAATGCTTACGTATTCTATATTTATAGATGGGGCCTGGTTCAGTATGCTGCGCATCCGGGCGATGATTTCTTCGGTGTTTGTGACACCAGCTTCGACCATTTTTTCACACTTTTGGAGTGACTTGTAAATCAGGGTCGCATCTTTTCTCTGCTGCTGGTTTAGATATTTGTTTCTACTGCTTAGTGCGAGTCCGTCTGGGTCGCGAACTGTTGGGCAGAGGACGATTTTTAGCGGCATATTCAAGTCGGCAACCATTCTTTTGATGACGATTGCCTGCTGGGCGTCCTTCTGGCCGAAGAAGGCAATGTCAGGCAGAACGATATTGAACAGCTTGGCGCAGACGGTTGTTACTCCGCGGAAATGCGTGGGTCGAAATCGGCCACAAAGCGGCTCAGTCAATTTTTCAACGTTTACCCAGGTAAGATTTTCCGCCGCGTACATCTGGTCTGTGCTGGGTGCGAAGACGAGGTCGACGCCGCTTTTTCTACATATTTCGAGGTCGGTATCGAAGCTGCGCGGATACTCTTGGAAATCTTCGCCGGGGCCGAATTGTGTGGGATTGACGAAGATGCTAACTACAACAAAGTCACAGTGTTTGACTGCCCTTTCGATTAGCGAGATGTGGCCGCGGTGAAACGCACCCATTGTCGGGACCAAGCCAATTGTCGCGGCCTTTTTGCGAGCGGCCGTGACCTCTGCTCTTACTGCTTCTATTGTTTCTACGACTTTCATTACACAGCAACGTAACTTTTTATTTGATTTGTTAAATAGTCAATATCGCCGTTTCGTGTGCAGTTGAACTTGGACATTGAGATGCGGATGACTGGGCAAAGCTTCCAATCGGTGAGAAGCTGGTCGTAATCGGCGCTTAGTTTTTCCAAGAATTTCAGTTTAATAACCTGCTCGTAGGGGCGGCTGCGCTCGTGAATGCGCTCCAGGCACTTTTGTGCTGAATCGTGGAGATATATTATCAGGACTGGGGTCGCGACTTTTCCTGCGGACGGCTGATAGGTCTTTTCATACGAGGCCAATTGCTGTGGGTTGAGCAATCGCCTGGCGTAGATTAGTTCCTTGTCAAAAATGTAATCGGTGACAGCAACTTGTCCGGTGGTCAAGGCTCCGGGATTCAATTGGTCGATTCTGCTATTTAGAAAGTATAACTGTGAATGGAGTGCGAGTTCTTTTTTGCCGGCATAGACATCCGGGAGATAAGGGTTCTTGTCGTAAGGTTCGAGGAGCAACTTACAGTTGAGGGAATTTGACAACTTTTGTGCCAGAGTGGTTTTGCCGACACCGATGACACCAGCGATGCTGATGAGCTGGGGCAGATTGGGATTGGGTGCGAAATCTGCGCCGTTGAGGCGAGCTGCCAGCTCGCTCACTGGTTCTTTTAGAACAGGGTGGAGGAATTGGGGATTGAGCTGGGACAATGGGGAGAGCACAAAGGAGCGCAAATGCATCTGTGGGTGGGGGACAGTTAGCTCAGGAGTATTTATGACGTATAAGCCAAACAGTAAAAGGTCCAAATCGATGATTCTCGGTGACCATTTTTGTGCTCGGACCCTTCCGAGTGAAGTTTCGATGTCAGTGAGTCTGTAATACAAATCCTCGGCGCTTCGAGTTGTCCTTATTTCGGCAACGGCATTGAGGTAATCGGGTTGGTCGCTGTCACCGAGCGAAGCGGTTTCGATTAGGTCGCTTACGCGGGCAACTTCAATATGGTCTGCTTGAGCGAGTATTTTGAGGGCACTTCTTATAGAATTGTGCCTGTCACCGAGGTTGCTGCCGAGACCGACATATGCTGTCGTGAGGTTAGCCATTATAAGTTTCTGTTTTGTGATTCAAGTTATTTTAGATGGCGGCAAATCGCTGCATAGCTTCTTTGACGTCTTCGGGTTTTGCGAAGGCGGTGAGACGGAAATAGCCTTCGCCCGAGGGTCCAAAGCCTGCGCCGGGTGTGCCGATGACATTAGCTTTTTGCAACAAGCGGTCAAAGAAGTCCCAGGAACTCAGGGCGTCGGGGGTTTTCATCCAGATATATGGGGCATTTACGGCGCCATAAACTTCGTAACCGAGCTTAGTGAGCGATTCGCGAATTAACTTAGCGTTGGCCATATAAATATCAATAATCCGGCGGCACTGCTTTTTGCCTTGCGGGGTGTAGACGGCGGCGGCGGCGACCTGGGTGACGTACGATACGCCGTTGAATTTTGTGGAGAGGCGTCTGTGCCAGAGTGAATTGATATCGACTGCGGTGCCGTCTTTTTTGTAGGCCTTTAGCTGCTTTGGGACAACGGTGAAGGCACATCTTACGCCTGTGAAGCCCGCTGTTTTTGAGAAGCTGCGAAATTCGATGGCAACATCTTTTGCGCCGTCAATTTCATAAATTGAATGGGGAATATCAGGGTCAGCGATAAAGGATTCGTAAGCTGCGTCAAAAAGGATTATGGCGTTTTTTTGACGGGCATAATCGACCCATTGCTTTAGCTGGTCGGCGGTTGCGACGGCGCCGGTAGGATTGTTGGGGAAGCAAAGATAAATCAAATCAACCGGCTCGTCGGGCAAAGCAGGGACGAAATTGTTTTCAGCAGTGCAGGGCATGTACACGATTTTTTCGTACTGGCCGTTTTTGTTGGCTGGTCCGGTTCTTCCTGCGATGACGTTCGTGTCGACGTAGACGGGATAGACGGGGTCGGTTACGGCAACGATGTTGTCGGTGCCGAAGATTTCCTGGATGTTTGCGGTGTCGCACTTGGCACCATCGCTTATGAATATCTCATCGATGTCAATTTTCATGCCGCGGGGCTTGAAGTCGTTTTCGCTAATCGCTTTTCTTAGAAACTCGTATCCGATGTGGTTGTCATCATAACCTCGGAAAGTTTCCTCTTTTGACATTTCATCAACGGCCTTGTGCATAGCTTCAATGACAGCGGGAGCGAGCGGTTGGGTCACATCGCCGATGCCCAAACTGATTATGCCGGCATCAGGGTTTTTGGCTTTGAAGGCGCGAATACGTCTGCCGATTTCGGAAAACAAGTAGCCAGCCTGCAATTTCAAGAAATTCTCGTTGACAGTTACCATTTTGTCCTTTTCTTTTTCAAGAATCGTAGTTTCAGTTCCCAGCTTTTGCTAGTTTCTCCGGGCTGTTGAGCAAATCAGGGTACTCATTCTATCGGCTGGGCGGGCCTGCGTCAACATCCTGTCTGAGAGAGGTGGAGAAGCGTGGCGTGCTTTGTTTTTTCTTTTATTCTTTTTTGCTGTTGCTTATACTACCCAAGCAGTTAAAAACAGGACTTGGGGTAAGGAGACGAGAGATGATAAAACAGACGAGAAGGGAGTTTATCAAGACGATTGGTCTTGGAGCAGCGTCGGCGGGAGCGTTTTCTCTACTGGCCGGCTGCACAAGCAACGAGACCTCAGCGAGGAAAAGCGAACGGGCAAATATTCTGTTTTTGTTTACCGACGACCAGCGGTTCGATACCATCCATGCCCTGGGCAACAAAGACATTATAACGCCCAATATGGATACGTTAGTCCGGGAAGGCACGACCTTTACTAATGCCTATATTATGGGTTCGATGAGCGGTGCAGTGTGTATGCCGAGTCGGGCGATGCTGCTATCGGGAAAGAACTTGTTTGATTTGGTGGACAAGGGCCGTACGATTCCGGCTGAACATCCGATGCTGCCAGAAGTTCTACTGGACTCTGGGTATATACCGTATGCGACCGGCAAATGGCATAATGATAGAGAAGCGTTCGCGCGGTCGTTTCCGGTTGGGCCGAACGTATTCTTTGGAGGGATGAGCGACCATTACAGAGTTCCTATTTCTGACTACGACCCTACCGGAAAGTATCGAAAGAAAGCCAGATACGACAGAGAAGGAAAACATTCGAGCGAACTGTTCAGTGATGTGGCGATACAATTTCTGCAGAACTACGATGAGGAGAAGCCGTTCTTTGTGTATGTTTCCTACACGGCTCCGCATGACCCGCGGACGGCACCGAAGAAATATCACGATATGTATGACCCGGACAAAATTCCACTGCCGAAGAATTTTATGGCGGAGCATCCGTTTGATAATGGGGAGATGAGGATTCGTGACGAAAAACTGGCGTCGTGGCCGAGGACGCCAGAGGAGATCCGGAGGCACATAGCGGATTACTATGCTATGATTACCCACGTTGATGCGCAGATTGGCCGGGTACTCAAAGCGCTTAAAGACAGCGGTCAGGCTGAGAACACAATCAGTGTCTTTTCGGCTGATAACGGACTGGCTGTGGGGCGCCACGGCTTGATGGGCAAGCAGAACCTTTACGAGCACAGCGTACATGTGCCGTTGATTATCAGTGGGCCGGGAATACCAAAGGGTCAGAAGCGCGATGCTCTTTGCTATGTGCACGATATTTATCCTACTTTGTGCGAGCTTGTAGGAGTGACAGTACCTGCGTCGGTTAAGAGCAAGAGCCTTGCCGCGGTGATTCGGGATTCAAAGAGGAAGGTTAGGGAGACCTTGTTCTTTGCTTATAAGGATATGCAGCGTGGCATCCGCGACGAGCGTTACAAGCTAATTTTGTATTATGTGAAGGGCAAGGGGACGAGGCAGTTGTTCGACTTACAGGTTGATCCGTGTGAGCTTAGAAACTTGGCCGATGATGCGAAATATGTGGAGCATATGAAACGGTTGGGCGACGAACTAATGCACTGGAAGCATGAGCTTGGTGACAAAAGTACGTTCTGGGAAGCTTGGCGCGGATAGGGAATACGGTGCAGTCAGTGCGTTATTTGTCGGCCAGCCAAGTTGGGCCGTGGGTTATATCGACCTTCAGGGGGACATCGAGCTTGATAGCGGTGGTCATTTCGTGAGCAATCCACTCCGCGTGTTTTCCGGCTTGTTTGGTGGGCAGTTCGAAAACAAGCTCATCGTGGACCTGGAGAATTAATTTTACGGGTAGATTTTCGGCTTCGATTTTTCGGTGGATGTTTATCATAGCGACCTTTATCAAATCGGCAGCGGAGCCTTGAACGACGGTATTTACGGCGAGGCGCCCGGCCTGTGCACGCTTGTTGGCGTTCTTGCTGTTTAGGTTTTGGATTTTTCGGCGGCGGTACAGAATGGTTTCGGCATAACCGGTGGTTCTGGCGGCGTCGATGCAGGAGTCCAAGAAGCTGCGGATTGAACTGTAGCGGGCGAAATAGTCATCGATAAACTTCTTCGCGTCGGCCTGGGTTATTCCAATCGAGCGTGACAGTCCGAAAGGGCCCTGGCCGTAGATTATGCCAAAGTTGACCGCCTTGCAGTTTGAGCGCATTTCGCCAGTCACATCTTCGATGGGGATATTATATATCTGCGAGGCAACAAAGCGGTGGATGTCCTGGTCGGCGGCGAAGGCAGCCATCAGGGCTTTATCTTTTGAAAAATGTGCCAGCAGGCGCAATTCGATTTGGGAGTAATCGGCGCTGAGGATGCAGTCTGTTTTGCTCTTAGGGATAAAAGCTGCCCGAATTTTTCTGCCAAGCTCGGTACGGATGGGGATGTTCTGCAAATTTGGGTCGCTGGAACTTAATCGGCCGGTTGCGGTGATAGTCTGATTGAAAGAAGCATGCACTCGGCCTGTACGCGGATTTATAATTGAGCCGAGCTTGTCGGCGTAGGTGTTTTTGAGTTTGCTTAGCCGGCGGTATTGAAGGACGAGGTCAATGATGGGGTGCTGGTCAGCAAGCTGCTCGAGGACGGCTGCATCGGTGCTTCGGCCGGCCTTGCCGACGCGAGCTGATTTGAGGTTGAGTCTATCAAAAAGAACCTCGGCAAGCTGCTTTGGAGAATCGATATTAAAGACGGAGCCGGCTTGCTGGTGAATTTTGTCGGCCAGTTGTTTCAATGCCTCTGTAAGTTGGCCGGACATTTTTCTCAATAAAGCGGTGTCAAGTGAGACACCATTGTATTCCATAGCAGCCAGTACCGAGACGAGGGGCATTTCGACCTGTTCAAATAATCCTTTGAGTGACGGCTGTTTATCGAGGCGGTCTTTTAGATAATTGTAAAGTTGCAAGGTTATATCGGCGTCCTCAGCAGCATATTCACAGGCAGTGGAAGTATCGACCATATCAAAGGAGAGCTGGTTTTTGCCTTTGCCGATAAGAGCTGAGATTGGGATGCATTCGTAATTCAAGAAATCAAGGGCCATTGTATCCATTGAGTGACTGCTGCGCTGGGGGTCGAGACAATAAGAGGCGACCATCGTATCAAAGTAAACACCCTTTACGGGCATTTGGGCATTTTGCAGAACGAGCATATCATATTTTATGTTCTGGCCGATTTTTTTTAGGTTTTCGTTGGCAAGTACTGGTGCGAGTTTCGTACGAACGTTTTTTACATCAAGATGCTTTGTACCCAAGGTGGCCCTGACAGGAAGATAAAACGCCTTTTGCGGCTGCCAGGAAAAACTTAGACCGACGAGCTCCGCTCGCATAGGGGAAATAGAGGTGGTCTCGGTATCAAGGGCGAATAGTTTCCGGTTTTTGAGGTCGGTGAAAAATTTGTCGAATTTTTCCTGGGTGTCTATGAGCTGATAATCGTGGTCAATGCTCGATGCTCGATGCTCGATGCTCGATACCGGATGCTCGATGCCGGTCAGGCCCAACTGTGTGAGCAGGCGAGAGAAGCCAAGCTCTGTGAAAATCTGAGCGAGCTCGGTTTCGTTGAATTTTTTTAAAGACAAGGAATCATAATCGCTTTCCAGAGGGACATTGCAGTCAATCGTTACCAGCGTTTTGCCCAAGGTGAGCGTGTCTTTGAACGTGCGGAGATTGTCGGCGCGTTTGCCTTTTATTTCATCGATATGTTTATAAAGATTTTTGATTGAGCCGTACTTTCTTATCCAACCCAAAGCGGTTTTTGGGCCCACATCGGGTATGCCGGGGACATTATCCGAGGTATCACCCTGCAAAGCGAGGACTTCGATAAATTGCGCAGGTGTGATTCCCATCTCTTCGACCATTGCGGTGACATCCCTTGCGGTGTCGGTCTTTATGTCGAAGGTGCTGATGTGGTCATCGAGCAACTGGAGGACGTCTTTGTCTTTTGAACAAATAAGGACGTCATTTCCATCGGCGGCGGCTTTTTTGGCGAGAGTGCCGATTATATCGTCGGCCTCGAAACCATCCAAGCGCAATACGGGGATTTTCATCGCATTGAGAATCTGCTCAATTCGGTCTATTTGCCGGGGCATATCGTCGGGCATTGGTGGGCGGTTGGCTTTATAATCCGAGTAGATATCACTTCTGAAGGTCTTGGTTTTGCTGTCCATCGCGACGGCGAGCATATCGGGGTTTTGACGCTGGATGAGGCCTAAGACTGCCATTGTGAAGATGTAGGTTGCATTGGTTGGTTCGCCGGTCGGGCTGGTTAGCTTCTGGCGCATCGGGGCAAAATAGGCGGCGTAAATGTGTGCGTGGCCGTCAATTATGTAGAGTTTTTTTGCCATTGCCTCCTTATACCAAAAGAGCAGAGGGCAGAGTAGCAAAAAACCCATGCACTTATCGCTTATGGATTCTTCAAGTGCCTTCGATGTTATCTATTTTGTTGTGCTGTCTGGATTCGGGGTTGTTTGGGTTTTTAACTTTTCCCGTTTAGCCAGCATAATCCTGAGATTGTTTTTTGCATCGGCAAAATCGGGCTTCAATCGCAGGGCTTGCTTGAGATGAGCGATGCCTTGATCGATTTTGCCGTCTTTAAAAAGTGCAACACCAATTCTGTTGTGGATGTTTGGGTCATCGGGCAGGACCTGAAGAACTTTTCGGTACTCGCTGATAGCCTCAGGGAACCTGCCGAGCTTAAGCAGCGTATACGCCAAGTTGCGGTGCACTACGACCGAATCGAGCTTTTTGAGTGCCTGTTTATAGTGCCAGACGGCTTCGTCGAAATCACCCTTCTTTACAAGTGCGACGCCGAGATTGACGTGAGCGGCCGCAAGCTGTGGATTTAGCTGGAGGGCCTTCCTATAGCAGGTAATAGCTTCATCCAATTTGCCTGCGTCGTAATAAGATAGTCCCAAGCCGTTAAGGGCCTCGAGGTAATTGGGTTTTATTCGTACGGCCTCGGAATTATGCCAAAGCGCCTCTTCGAGCCTGCGCTGCTCACGCAGCAACTCTGTCATACAAAAATGTGCTTTATAATTATTCTCGGTTACATCCAAGGCATGTTCACAAAGGGTTATGCTGTTTTTCCAATAACGCTGTTGAAGATGCGCGCATATAGACAACGCGAGCAAAAGGATCAGGGCCGATGCACGAAGTGCATACTTTCGATATCGCCACTTTGCCAGTAGCTCGGGCAGGCCCCAGGCAATGATGATAAATAAACCGGTCAAAGGCACATAGGTGTACCGGTCAGACATAGCCTGGGTGCCTACCTGTACCAGACCAATCACCGGTACGAGAGTTCCCAGATACCAAAACCAGCCGACAGGCAGGTATCGACGGCTTCGAGCATATCGAAGTACACCAATAGTTATGACCAGCAGCACTACAGCGGCAAATGCAGCGTGAGAGAATGATACACTGTCTGCTGGATGGGGATAAAACATCGCCAAGCGGGTTGGCCAAATCATCTTGGTAATATAGGTCAAATAAGAAATAGAAGCATTGGCTGCGCGGACAGGAAAGCTGAAATTCTCGCCTTGTTGCATTGCGCCAGCTTTTTGCTGGACAATAAAAGTAATTATGCTCGAAGCAAATACGACGACAAAGAAGGGAATCTTTTCAACGATCAAACGTCCGACCGACAATTTTCCTGCAGGCCCGGCTTTTGCGATGGTTTGGGCTCCAAGCCGGACACGGTCCAAAGGCCAATAATCCAACAGCAGTAACACAAACGGCAGAGTAACCAACATCGGCTTAGCCATCAAACCTAATACAAGGGATGCCATAACCAAACAATAGCGACTTAGGCAGGGCCGATTAACATATCGCAGATACGCAGCCATCGTCAATATCCAGAACAATGTACTTAAGACGTCCTTGCGTTCCGCAACCCAAGCGACCGACTCGACGTGTAGCGGATGAAGGGCAAATAAAGCCGCAACAAAAGCGCTTCGCCAAAACGCATCCGTCATACGCTTAAGAACTGCAAAAAGCAGCAGAGTATTTGCTATATGTAAGAACAGATTGGTCAGATGGTGGCAGCCGGCGTCATCACCGAACAACTGCCAGTCCAGCATGTGTGAAAGCCATGTTAAAGGATGCCAATTACCAGCGTGACCCGTTGTAAAGGCCCACTTGATGGCGTCCGGCGTAATGGCGGACTGAATGTTTTGGTTTTTGTAGACATAGACAGGGTCGTCGTAATTGACGAAGTCGTGGCTGCGAACCTGGCAAAAAACCACGAAGGTGACCAAGGCCAAAATCAAATAAACAGAAAGAGCCCAATATTTGGCTGATGTTTTATCCATTTATTTCTGAGTATAGTTCGGCGAATGCTCGATGTAAGGGCGGGCTGCTTTGTACAAGCGCAGGCGGTTTCGAATTTGCTCTATTAGTTTCTTTTTTGCGGAGGGCCCGGCTAACTTTAGTGCTTTCTCGGCGGTGGCTGTGGCGTCAGTGAATCTTCCGGCGGCAGCGTAAGCGGCAGCTAAAGTATCCAGCAAGCTGGGGTTCTTGTACTCAGTAAGGTGACAAGCTTGCTCGGCAAGTCGAATTGCTTCCTTGGGGTTGCGGAATTCGGCTTGTTTGTATGTGGCCAGAAGCCAGGCCAGATTATTCATAGGTCCGACCCAGTCGGGGTTAAGGCGCATTGCCTCGGTAAAGTGTCTGATGGCTCCATCGACCTTGTCCCGGCGGACCAAAACATAGCCCAGGTTATTGTGCGCATCGGGGGAGTCAGGTTTGAGCTGGAGAGCTTTAGTAAAATACGGCAGGGCATCGTCGAGCCTGCCCAGTCGGACAAAGGCGACGCCGATATCGTTATGCACATTTTCATCGTTGGGGAAGGTCTGCAGAAGGCGCTGATACTGCACTATAGCGTGCTCAAATTTGTTCTGAGCGAAAAGAGCATCCGCGAGCTGCTTGCGTGCGCGGGGATAATCGGGTTTTATTCGCAGCGCCTGATTAAAATGCTGAACAGCCTGCTGAAGGTGGCCCTTTTTTTGCAAGACTATTCCGAGACCCAAGTGCCATTTTTGGAGCTTGCCGTGACGGCTGAGCGCCTCACGAAACTGGCCGGCAGCCTCATCATATTCTGCCAGTTGTAACAGTGCCAGACCCATATTGCCGGGAGCGTCGGCGTGGTCCGGGTTTATTTTCAGCGTCTGCCTGTAATGGAAAATTGCATCCTTGTATCTTCGTTGTTGATAAAGGGCGGTACCCAAGCCGTGGTGCGCGACGTAATTATTTTTGGTGACCTTGACGGCATGCGAAAAAAGGGTGTAGCTGTTTTGCCAATGGCTGACCTGGCGCCAAGTGCATATCATCATAGCAGGTATTGCTGCGCCAGCGGCTACGGCAAGGACAATCTTTTTATAGCGGGAGGGTTTGAGAAGCCGGGGCAGACCCCAGGCGGCAATGATAAACAACCCAATAATCGGCACGTAGGTATATCGGTCGGCCATTGCCTGGGTTCCTACCTGGAGAAGTCCGATGACCGGCACGAGCGTTCCGAGATACCATAGCCAGCCTACTACGAGCCAGCGTTGGCGTCGTCCAGCCCATATTACACAAACAGTTATGGCCGCCAGTATTAAGGCTGCCACTGCCGCCTGCCACATCGGCAAAGCATCGCGGAGATGGGGGTAGAAGGCTGCGAGGTG
>Ga0114919_10003474_pt1 | contig 12713 bp, 8 predicted proteins | sample BlataG_FD_88682 | JGI IMG/M metagenome (GOLD analysis project Ga0114919, IMG submission 88682) | Deep subsurface microbial communities from Black Sea to uncover new lineages of life (NeLLi) - Black_00105 metaG | ecosystem: Environmental > Aquatic > Marine > Oceanic > Sediment | place: Atlantic... | reverse complement strand
CGATACCCGCCAAAGTGAGCTACTTCGGCCAGTAATTGGACGAATAGAAGTGATCAACGAAGCCATCGTGCAATCGGCGGAGCGTCGGCCAGCGGCAGTGATCACGGCTGCCAGCCCGCGGCTTACATGGCCCTTCATAGAGTGGACCACTACTCGGTGAGCCGGGAATGCCAACCAGATCGTAGGGGGCAGGCGGCTGGACCGGATGGCAGGGAGGGGGTGGCACCAGTGGACAGAGAATCCGTGGCTCTCCGCACTGATAGAGCCGCTCTACGGGGGCGAACCAGTCGGCTGGTGAATCACTGCGATCGGGCACCAATTCTTGCAACAAAGACTCCGGCGTGGCGTCGGGCGGCACCTCAAAGCCGGTCTGATTCGGATCTGCTGGCTCTCCTCGCTCGACCACTTCTGCAGCCGACTCAGCATTCTTCTTGGCCGGGGTGCTCGGACCTGGCTGTTCAGCCCCAACCCCCACAGTCATCGTGATCGTGGTCGCCAGCAGCCCTGCCAGGATGGAGGATGCGTGAAGTTGCCGCATAGGATTTCCTTACCTGTTCACGATCTCGTCGTGTCAAGTAGATCGGCAATGAGTAAACGGATGCTTCCGCCAAAACCGACCGATTGAAAAAAGTTGGCACTGCCTGCCAGACACTGGAGAAGCTAGCGAAACCATTCCGCGCCGCTTTTCTTCGCGACTCAGTGAGGCAAAATAGGAAGCCTGAGGGAGTCCCCCTCGAACTTTCCGTACGCTGGGTATCAACCCCGGCCGATTCCAATGTCACAACCGATCGCTGCTTCATCCATCGAATTGCTTCACCTCACCGGGACCCAACTGGTGCTGGTGGCGACCGGCGGTGGCTCCGAGACCATTCCAATTCTGCTCACCGAACCGGGAGCGAGTGATGTGGTGCTTGAAGCGGTTGTCCCCTACGCCAGACCGGCCATCGACAATCTGCTTGGGGGCGAACAGGAATCGTACTGCAGTGACCTCACAGCTCGGCGATTGGCAGTGGCCGCCTGGCAAAGAGGCACAGCCCTGGGGGCAGCGGTGGACCAATCGGTGGGGCTGGCGGTCACGGGCAGCCTCCGGTCGCTCGAGCCCAAACGCGGACAGCATCGGCTGCACGTCGCCCTGCACCGGCTTGGCGGCACGACAACCGCCGCTCTTGTTCTGAAAAAGGGGGCGCGATCCCGGGCTGAAGAAGAACGGCTGGCGGCAGTGCTCTGCCTCGACCTGCTGCTTGCAGCTACCACCGGTGAGCCTGCGGTGATGTGGCGGGATGAACTCAATGCTCTCTTACTGCCAGGCGAACACATCGTCCGCGAACACTGCCATCCCCCGGTCTCCTGGCAGCAACTGTTCTCGTCCACCGCCGCCGCGGTGTCCGCTGGAGGACCTGATGGTGACAACACTAAGGTCATCCTGCCCGGCGGTGAACCGCGGCATCAGGTGACTGGACGGCTGCTGTTTAGTGGCTCATTCGCCCCGCTTCACGAAGGCCATCTGGCCATGGCACGGATTGCCGAGGAAATTGCCGAGCGGCCCGTCGAGTGGGAATTGTCGGTTTCAAACGTTGATAAGCCGATGCTTGACTACATCGAACTGTCCCGGCGAACGGCCCAGTTCGATGGGCGGCCCCTTTGGCTGTCCCGCGCCGCCACCTTTGTGGAGAAGATCGAACTATTTCCCCAGTCGACCTTCGTGATGGGAGCCGACACCTTCCTGCGGCTGGCCGACCCCCGCTACTACGGTGGCTCGCAGAAGCAGGCAGATGCCGCGATTCGCACGATCTGCCGGAAGACCCGCGGGTTGATCGTCTTCGGCCGCGAGCAGGATGGCGAGTTTCAGAGCCCGTCACAGGCCGACCTGCCCCAGAAGCTCAAAGAAGTCACCTACTTCGTCTCCGAACGGGAATTCCGCATGGACGTTTCAAGCACCGCCATCAGAGCTGCCACCCTCGAGTCGGCTTCCGATTGAGTCATTCAGGATCGGACGATTTTTGCCAGCCCCGCCCCAAGCCGGTCGAGCGTGAGGCTGTGATCATCTGGGCCGATGTGGACGCGAATCAGGCTCAGGCCGGCGGTATCGGCCAGTGCCCGGGAGATTGCCGCATCAAACTCCCCCTCGGTCCGCACCTCATATCCGGTGCCTCCACCCAGCACCTGCGGCAACAGCTGATACTGCCAGGGGTTGATGTCATTGAAACCACCTTCGTGAATCAATCGCTCGGTACCATAGCCACCGTTGTCGAGCACGATCACCGTGACGGGCAGCTGGTGCTTGACGAGTGTTGACAGTTCCATGCCGGTCATCTGGAAGGCACCATCGCCCACCAACGCCACCACCTTCAGCTCGGGGCGGGCCATCTTGGCCCCCAGAGCTGCCGGGACGGCAAACCCCATCGAGGTGTAGTAGGCAGGTGAGAGAAACTCGGTCTGTCCCCGGATGACGAGCTCACTCGAGGCAAACAGGGCATCACCAACGTCGGCGATTACGATGGTCTGGTCATCGAGCGACTCATCCAGCCGACGGACGAGTCGGGTGGTGGTAATGGGCCTATCAGGCTCAAGCTGAAAGGCTCCATGGGCTGCAACCGGACCGGGGGGAAGCGTCTGCTTTCGGGCTTTCGGCCGGGCGGCCGCGAGCCCGTGGATGAAGTCCTCGAGCAGCACGTCGTGAAAATGGTGGTGACTGATCCGCAGCTCTTCACTGGTGGCCAGCATGCTGTGGGCCAGATCGAGCTTGGCGGTAAAGATGCCCAGGTTGACGTCGGTCAGCATGGTGCCGAGCAGGATGACGCAGTCACTTTCCTCGACAAACCGCGAGATTTCCGCTCGGCCCATCGCCCCTTCATAGAGGCCGAGGTAAAGCGGGTGAACCTCGCTGATCACGCTCTTGGCCAGCATCGAGGCAGTGATTGGAATGCCCGCTGCCTCAGCCAGCGCCAGCGTCTCAGCCTGCAAGCCATAGCGGTGCAGTTCGACCCCCGCCACTATCACCGGCTGCTTGGCTGCCTCGATTCGACTTACCGCCTCACGGACCGCCTCGGCCAACACGGCAGGATCGCTCGCAACCGGTGGCGGCGCGAACAGCCGCGGCTGCTCGGGCACCGTATCGACAAGGTCGCGGGGCAACTCCAGATAGACCGGCCGCTTGGTGCGATGAGCGGTATCGAGAGCGTAGTCGATGTCGCGGTAGGCGGTGACTGGATCATTCAGCTCAAGACTGACCGCACAGAGTTTATCGAACACCTCAAGCTGGGTGTTCCAGCCCCGCACCCGGTGGTGCAGCAGCGGATTGTTGACCCGCTCCCTCAGTCCCGTCGCGCCGGAGATGACCACGACCGGACTCTGCTCGGCGTAGGCACCGGCAATTGAGTTGGCGAGGCTGAGGCCACCAACACCGTAGGTCACGCAGACCGCTCCCATCCCATGCACGCGGGCATAGGCATCGGCAGCGAACCCCGCACAGTCCTCGCGGGTGCAACTCACCAGTTCCAACGGACTGTGCTCGAGCATGCTGTAGAAAGCCAGCACATAATCCCCCGGCAGACCAAAGACATGACCAATGCCATAGTCGGCCAGCCGGTGGATGAGATAGGCACCAATCGACAGCCCCTGCTCAGCTGGCGTTCGATTCATGACCGGACGGCTGCCGGTGCGATGCTTGGTGAGTCGGCCCAAAGCGCCACTGCCATGGGGTGATGGTAAGTCGGCCATGACGTTCCTCCCGAGCGTGAATGCGCTTCCGGCGCATGCCAAAGCTGCCAGGAAATTTTACGCAGGCGGCCGCGGGGCGTTTTGGTGGCCATGCCGTTTTCGCCAGACAGCCAACAACATGAGCCAAAAGCCCAAAAATGCCGCCACGCAGGCCAGCACAATAAGCGGCCGCAGCGGATTGTAGTTCAGGGTGTAGGCACCGATGGCCTGGGCAATTCCCCAGACAACCAGACCGCTAATAATCAGCCGAATAATCCGCTCGGCACCCGGGGGTGTCGATCTCGGAAGTTCTTGAGACGGCGGTGAAGATTCGGATGGTTCGGCCACTTGGAATCCGCATTTGGCTCGGCAGAAGACTGGCGGCAGCGACGAGAAGCTCTCCGCCGTGCCCTGCCAGCAGTGTACCGGTCTGCCGCCACTTGGCATCTGGCAAACGCAGGGACGACGACGCTGCGCTGTCGCGCAAAAAAAAGGCCCCCGGAACGGCCCAGGTCCCAGGGGGGCGGAGAACCTGAACCGTTTCCGGGAGCGATTGGTCAGTTGTCGTGATCCGCAGCGGCTACTGGCACGTCTGAGGGTCACTGCCTGAGGTTGTTACCCTCAGACGGCGGGACAGTAGGGACCAGCTATCGGGCGGGTCAAGCCCGAAAACATTGGCAAAAGCTGGTGGATTCCCGCCGTTTTTCACGGGTTCTGATGGCAGCCAATTTTTTTCGGGTGCTGGTAAGCTTTGCGGGCAACTCAGCCTCGCGTTTCAGGGCTGGTGACGCCAATGAGGAGGAAGAATCGCCGTGACGACAACCCAGCCCATTACCACACCCGAGCCACCGATTCCTGACGCGGGCACGCCGCCTGTGCCAGCCGCCTGGCAGACGGCATTCGAACAAGCCCTTCCCTATGCCGATTTTCTCAGCACCCATGCCACCCCCGACCAACGCAGCCGCTGGGATGCCTTTCACGGCAAGGTTGTGCTCTCCGCAGCCCAGACAGAGCTTTTGGATAGCTTTGTTCGGCGGATGCCGGTGCTGGTGCTGGCGGGCGCCTGGTGCGGCGACTGCGTCAATCAGTGTCCAATCTTCACCCGCTTCGCTGAAGCCTCACCGCTGATCGACGTTCGTTTCCTCGATCGCGACGCCCGGCCCGAGATTGCGGCGCATCTGAAGGTCTGCGGTGGCCAGCGGGTGCCGGTCGCCATGTTTCTTAGTGAAGACTTTCACCCGGTGGTCTTCCACGGCGATCGGACGCTGGCAGCCTATCGAATGGCGGTCGCTGATCAATTGGGAACAAGCTGCCCAACCGGACTGGTACCACCGGCCGACGAGGCGGTTGCGGCTGTCGTCGCCGACTGGCTTGGTATCTTCGAGCGGGTCCAACTCATACTGCGGCTGTCGGGCCGGCTCCGCAAACTCCACGGTGACTGAGCGGTCGGCGGATGACTGCGCGGTCGCTGCCCCGGGGAAAAGGAGAGCCATGACAAGTCGTGAGCGTTGGACGGTTTACCCGCTCCTGCTGCTGGCAATCGGGCTGGCGGTACGGGCGGCTGGTGTCGCCGAGCCGGAACTCGTCACCGACTCACTCACCGCCGCGCAGATCCGCTGCCGCGAGTTGCTTGTCGAAACCGAGGACGGCACGGTGCTCATCCATATGGGCCGGGTGGTCAATGGTGGTGGTGGCCGGATCGAAATCAAGGATGCCAGCGGCACCGACACAATCGCCATTGGTACCCGGCCAGGTGACCGAGACGGCCGGATCGACTACTTCGATGCCGACGGGCAGCCTGTCACCGAATCGGCTGGCACCACCCTGCCCCACAACACAAGCGAGTACGCCCGGAGGGACTCGAACCCCCAACCCTCGGTTCCGAAGACCGATGCTCTATCCAATTGAGCTACGGACGCTTGTCGAATTAGTCTAACAACACAGGGGCCCGGGAAGGATACCCCGCCTGGCACCGCCTCCCTCCCTGCCCGACATGGTACCGATCAGCCGATCCCCGCTCGGGTCGCCCGTGGATTGACCAACCAACGCCGGTGGGCCACGATAGCGGTTTCGAATCTCACTTTTTCCTCCCCGCCCCTCGGCTGCTATGCCCAGCGTCACCCTTCGCGTGCTGCACGGTGCTGATCGGGGAAAGGTCTACAGCGAGGTTCCCACCCCGGTGACCATTGGTCGTGAGGAAGGAAACACCATCCAACTCAACGACGAGCGGATCAGCCGCTATCACCTCAAACTGCAGGCTGACAACCAAAAGATCGTGCTGACCGACCTCGACAGCACCAATGGGACAAAGGTCAACGGCGAGGAAATCCACGTTCGTATCCTCCGTGAAGGCGACATGATCGCTCTGGGCCGATCGGTCCTGCTGGTCGGCTCCCACAGCGACATCGACCGCCGGATTGCCGAAATCGCCTCAAAAGATTCTGGAAACGGGTCCGAACGGGCCAAGGCCATGCAGCGGAGACTCGAACGGGCCGCTGAGCATCACTCAGACGTGATCGAAGATCTCGGCGAGGCGCGGCTGCCACTGCTGCCTGGGGGCCCGCCGCCCCTGCCCGAGCATCTCAGCCCTGCCCAGTCAGCTGAACTCTGTGAACTACTCGACTACGTGCAGGCGGTGCTCCGCGAAACAGCCGACGGGGCGGTGATGCGGCCGGGCCATGAGAAGGTTGAGATAGACTTCGCCCCCTGGCAGGGCCTGCTCGATCTCCAGGCACGGCTGGCCGAACTTTTGCGGCAGATCGCCGAACCGCCCCCCGATTGACCACCAGCCGGCGGCGGATGCCGCGGCACGATTGATCCACCCGCGTTGCCCAGGGACGAGCCCGCCGATGGAAGCGACCACTCAACGACCGTTTGCCCACCTCCACTGCCACAGCCACTACAGCCTGCTGGATGGGGCCAGTTCGATCGACCGGCTCGTTGGCCGAGCCGCAGAATTGGGGATGACAGCGCTCGCGATCACTGACCATGGCAATCTCCATGGGGCAATTGAGTTCTACACCAAGGCAAAAAAGGCCGGCATCAACCCCATCATTGGCTATGAGGCCTACATCGCCCCGGGCAGCCGGTTTCAGAAAGACGGGGGAAGCCAGAAGGAGGCGAGCTATCACCTCACCCTGCTGGCCCGGGATCGCGAGGGCTTTGCCAACCTGCTGCGGCTGGCCACCAAAGCATCGCTGGAGGGCTTTTATTTCAAGCCCCGCATCGACAAGGAAATTCTCGCAGCCCATGCCGATGGCATCATCTGCCTGTCGGGCTGCCTCTCGAGTGAATTCAGCCGAGCACTGATCGGCTCATCCCGGGAACAGCGTCAATCGCTCGACCAAGGCCGGCAGATTGCCGGCTGGTTTCAGCAGGTTTTTGGCGACCGCTACTTCATTGAGGTGCAGGACAATGGCCTGGATCTGCAACGGCAGGTGACCGATGCCGCCATCGAAATCTCTCAGGAACTCGGCATTCCGCCTGTAGCGACCTGCGACTGCCACTATGTCAATCGCGAGGATGCCGAGGCCCAGGACATCCTGCTGTGCGTCAACACTGGCCGCTACCGCAACGACGCCTCGCGGATGCGGATGGACTCAACCGAGTTCTACCTTAAGAGTCCGACCGAGATGTACGAGGCGTTCGCTGGACACGACCGCGCCTGGGTGGCCGACGCCGTCGGCCGCAGCCAGCAGATTGCCGACTCGGTGGCCATTGAATTGGATTTGGGCAAACGGCACTTTCCGGGCTTCGATCTGCCCGACGACCGCACCGCCCCGGAAGAACTCCGGCGGCTCTGTCTCGAGGGCCTGCGGGAACGCTATGCCGACTTGCCGAAACGCTGGGCTGACCAGCCCGGCGGTGAACTCCATACCGACGTGCTGGAACGGCTTGAACGGGAACTCGGTGTGATCAACACGCTCGGGTTTGCCAGCTATTTCCTGATCGTCTGGGACTTTGTCCGGCATGCCCGCGATCGTGGCATCCCCGCCTCGGCCCGTGGCAGTGGCGTCGGGGCACTCGTTGCCTACGCACTCCATTTGTCGCACGTCTGTCCGCTGGAATACGACCTGCTGTTCGAACGATTCCTGGACGTCAGCCGACTCGAGGCGCCTGATATCGATATCGACTTCTGCAAGGAGCGACGCAGTGATGTCATTGAGTACGTCAAACAGAAATATGGTGAGGCTAATGTTGCCCAGATTGGCACCTTCGGCACGCTGGCTGCCCGAGCGGCCATCCGCGATGTGGGCCGGGCCCTCGGCATGGCAATTCCCCAGGTCGACAAGATCGTGTCGCTGGTGCCCGACCAGCTTGGCATCTCACTAGCCGAGGCAACCGCACCCGGTAGCCAGTTAGCCGAGGCCTGTGAGGCCGACCCTCAGGTCCGTGAACTGGTTGACCTGGCGGGCCGGATCGAGGGCCTGGCCAGGAATGTCGGCACCCACGCCGCCGCCGTGGTGATTGCCGATCGGCCACTGGAAGAGTACGTGCCGCTCCAGCGGGTGACCGGCAAAGAAGAGGTGATCACCCAGTGGTCGATGAATGACGTCGAGCGTGCCGGCTTGATGAAGATGGACTTCCTCGGCCTCCGCTACCTGACCATCGTTTCCAAGACACTTGAGATCATTGAGCGGACCCGGGGGGAACAACTCGACCCGCTCGCCTTTCCGCTGGATGACCAGGCAACCTTCGCCCTGCTTTGCCGCGGTGAGACCAAGGGCATTTTCCAGCTTGAGAGTGGCGGCATCCGCGACTTGCTGCAGCGGATGAAGCCCGACCACTTTCTCGATATCGTCGCGGTCAACGCGCTCTACCGCCCCGGACCACTCGAGGGGGGCATGGTGGATGACTATGTTGCAGTCAAGCATGGCCGGCAGCAGGCTGAGTACCCGCATCCGGTCATGAAGGAGGTGCTGGAAGAGACCCACGGAGTGATGGTCTACCAAGAGCAGGTGATGCGAATCCTTGAGCGGCTCGGTGGTATCGAGCTATCGAAGGCCTACACCTGCATCAAGGCGATCAGCAAAAAGAAGCACGAAACGATTGCCGCCTTCCGCGAGCAGTTCATCGAGGGAGCTCAGGCCAAGGGGCTCGGCAAGTCCGAGGCGGCAGGCCTGTTCGGGCTGATCGAAAAGTTTGCCGGTTATGGCTTCAACAAAAGCCACTCCACGGCCTACGCGTTACTGGCTTGGCAGACTGCCTATCTGAAGACCCACTATCCGACCGAGTTCATGGCGGCCCTGCTTTCTGGCGACATCCCCGGCCGCAACTTCAAGAAGAAGGACGCGGTGGTCGAGCACATTGAAGACTGCCGCCGGATGGACATCCGCGTGGCACCACCCGACGTCAACAACTCGGATGTCGAATTCACCGCACATGAGGGCACGATTCTGTTCGGCATGTCGGCCATTAAGGGCTGTGGTCGTCAGGCGGCCGAGGCAATTGTGGCCGAGCGTACTGCCAACGGTCCTTTCCGTGACCTGTTCGACCTTTGTGGCAGGGTCGATGGTTCAGTTGTCAACAAGACGGCCCTTGAGAACCTGACCAAGGCCGGGGCGCTCGACAGCCTGCTACCCCCTGACGGTCATCGGGGTGGTCTGTTTGCCGGCATCGAACGGGCAGTTGCCGCCGGCGCCGCCCGGCTGGCCGACCGGAAGAGCGGGCAGAAGAATCTCTTTGCCGCGTTCGAAGAGGCCGAGCCGGCAGCTGAGGAGCCGGTCGCCACGCTCCCCGATGTGCCTCCACTGACAGATATGGAGATGCGATCTTTTGAAAAGGAGGTGCTTGGCTATTACGTCCACAGCCATCCGCTGGCTGAGTACCGGTCGATCCTTCAGGCTGTCTGCACCCACGGGTCAGCCGAGGTCGGCAATGCTGAGCCTCGCAGCGACGTCGTGATGGGCGGTCTGGTCGGTGCGCTCAAGCTCTCAAATACAAAGCAACCTCGACCGGGGTCGACCTTCACCCGTTACGGCATGTTTGATCTTGAGGACATGGACGGATTGGTCCGCAGCATCTGTTGGCCGGAGGAGTACGCCCGGCTGGGCGAGCAGCTTGTTCCCGATGCCGTCGTGGTGGTGGCCGGCACCGTCGACCGGCGGGCTGGCAGTGAAGAGACCAACTTGATCATCAACGAGATTCTGCCAATTGCCGAGGTCTGGAACCGGCCAGTCCGATCGGTGCATGTGAAAATTCTCGAGGCGGCCCACGACGCATCTGTACTCGATAAGTTGAAGGACCTGCTCACCCGCCATGCCGGCCCAACGCCGATTCGGATGATTATTGAACTGACAGACGGCCGGCGGGCGCTACTAGAGGTCGATGGTTATCGGGTTGCCTGGTCGGCCGGTCTACTAGCCGACCTTGAAAACCTGCTCGGCAGCGGCAGCGTGCGGGCGCAGGCGGCAATCTCACCCGGTCGCCGCGAGGAACGGCAAAATCGGGGACGAAAGCCTAATTTTCAGCCGGCATAAAGCCTTCTTCCCCAGCGGCTGACCGGCAGTTTTGCCGAAAAAGTTCGCATTGCCCCCAGTTTTTCTGCGAACTACCCTCCGTAATAGGCCCGCTGCCGGTCAAAGCCTTCGAAGGCGGATTTGATTTGGAGAGCAGCCAGCAGCTCCCAAAGCCAGCCCTATTGTAGTGAGGGAAGTCTCATGGCGTTTCAGTTTCACGCAGGCTCCAAAATGTCACAAATCGTCCTGAGGGCATGCTTTCTTGCAGCGGTGATATTCGGGCTCACATCCTTCGAGCATGTTTTCGCACAACAAGGAGGACTCGGCGGACAGCAGGGTGGACAGGGTGGACAGGGTGGACTCGGCGGACAGCAGGGCGGCCAGGGTGGACAGGGTGGACAGGGCACTGGTAGCCAGGCAGGTGGCTCGGGTGTCGTCGTCGATGCTCAGGGCGTCATTCGGGTACTCTCCATGCCCGACGCCACACTCGACCGTATGCGACGAAAGGCAGCCGCTCGGCAACTGCCTAGTGACCTTCAGCAGCCATCAAAGCTTCGTAAGGTTGCACTCGGCCGACTGGAAGCGGCAGTGACTGCGGCACTCAAGGCCGGCGAGCCGGTCCCGGACGAGATGGCAAACCTCGCCGGTCTGACCCGGGTGCAATACATCTTCATCTACCCGGCCACAGAGGATCAGCCGGGTGACATTGTACTAGCCGGCCCCGCTGAGCCGTGGGTACGCGACGCCTTTGGCCGCCCGATCGGTGTCGAATCGACCTCGCCACTCGTGCAACTGGAAGATCTGGCAGCAGCCTTGAGAGCATTCCCGCCCGGCCAGCCAGCCGATCTCCTTGTCGGCTGCTCAATCGACCCAACTCAGGAAGGGCTTGCCAACATGCAGGCTTTTCTCAACAAAGTCGGGCTGGTGAACCCGCAGGGCAGCATGCTTGAGATTGTCAATGGCATGCGTGAGGCACTCGGACCGCAGACAGTCACGATTGATGGGATTTCACCGCGGACACACTATGCTCAGGTCATTGTCGAAGCCGACTATCGAATGAAACTGATCGGCATTGGCCTGGAGAAGCCGCCGGTTCGGATGAGCACCTGGATCGATCTGACTTCGGCGGGCAGCGTGGCGGCTAATGCGCTGCAACGGTGGTACTTCGCTCCGAACTACGAATGCTTACGGGTCAGCGAAGACAGCCTCGGTGTCGAACTGGTCGGTGAGGGAGTGAAGCTTCTCGGGGCCGATGAAATGGTCATGCCCGATGGCAGCCGCAAGAGCAGCCAACGTTCAAGCCGGGCCAGCAAACTCTTTACCCAGGCTTTCACCCTCAAATACGCCCAGATTGCCGCCCGGCACCCGGTCTACGCCCAACTGAAAACGCTGATCGATTTGGCGATTACAGCAGCCTATCTCCAGGAACATGACGCCTACGGCCGGGCTGGCTGGGGGGCTGAAATCTTCCGCGACGAGTCGGCCTATGCAATCGAACGATTCACTCCGCCTCAGCAGATCGACTGTGCCGTCAACGCGGTCCGCAAGGGCAGCCGGTTGCTGACACCGATCGGCGGCGGCGTCGTCGTGACCCCGCGGCGGGCCCTCGACCCAACCAACCTGAGTTTCGACGAAGATGGACGGTTGGAGAAAACCCGTCACTCCATCAATCTTCCTGCTGATCGTTGGTGGTGGGACTGACTTTATGGAAAGACCGGGCCTCCTGCCCGGCTTTCCTTGGGGCAGAAGCATGCGAAGCCAAGGTTCGCAGGCTTCTGCTGGTGCTCATGGGCGTGACGCTGAAGGGTCAAACGTGCTGCCGGTCCGGTCGCTTCCGCTCCCGGCTTCCTCAATCTAAAGCAACGTATTCGTTCTCGTCTTCCTCATCCAAAGCAACGTAACCGCCATCGCTTTTCTCGATCAAACGCAACGCATGCGTCATCTGCTTCCTCAATCCAACGCAACGCTTCCGCTATGAGCCTGCTCGGCCCAAACGCCATTTCACCAGCGTAGGGGTGTCTGTGTTCACGAGCGGGCTCCGGAAGCGAGCGAAGCCTGGAGGGCGAAGTGAAGCGGACGGGCAGTGAACGGAGGCCCGGATGGCCGAGGTGAGCGTCCAGCGAGAGGGCACAGGCACCCCGAAGCTGCGGCCGCGCCCACGAGCGGAACCAGAGCTGCCGTGGACGGTTTTTTTACCCTGCCGTACATTTACCGGGGTTATGCCGACCAGCCCTTCTCCATCACCGCTGCTCCCGCTCGCGATGAATCGCGTTCATCGTGGAGACTGTCTCGATTTTCTTGGCCGACTGCCCGACGGCAGCGTGCCGCTGGCCTTTGCCGATCCGCCGTTCAACATTGGCTACGACTACGACAACTACGACGATCGCCGCTCCAGCGACGACTACCTCGACTGGTCAAAACGCTGGCTAGCTGAGGTCTGCCGGGTCCTCCGGCCCGACGGCACCCTCTGGCTGGCAATCGGGGATGAGTACGCCGCCGAACTCAAGGTGCTTGCCACCCGTGAGCTTGGTTTCACCTGCCGCAGTTGGGTCGTGT
>Ga0114919_10003472_pt1 | contig 12717 bp, 14 predicted proteins | sample BlataG_FD_88682 | JGI IMG/M metagenome (GOLD analysis project Ga0114919, IMG submission 88682) | Deep subsurface microbial communities from Black Sea to uncover new lineages of life (NeLLi) - Black_00105 metaG | ecosystem: Environmental > Aquatic > Marine > Oceanic > Sediment | place: Atlantic... | reverse complement strand
TCTTCCCACGCTTCAAACACTCAACAGCCGCATCCAAAGAAACAGGCACAGAACCACAACTCAGTTCACCTAAACGCATAACAAACAACAAACCAACCAAACGTGAAACAAAAATCGCCACCCAATCCTTACTCGACTCATCTAACTTCAGCTCACCCGCAACCCTAATAAAATCACGCGCCAACACGCCGCCACCAACAACCACAACAACCTCATGCCCCAGCTTCTTCAAATCCCTCAACAAATCCACATACTTGACTATAAGCGGAGACTCCACTGGAGAAGCCACCACCGAACCGCCAACACGAACCACAACCCTCAACGAAAACACCTTACCACCTAATGTTCGTAACAGAGCATAAATAAAACTCTCCCTGCTACTCTCCTATACGTGTCTGTGTCGCCATCTGTACATCTAAGCACCCGAACTCTAACTCACTAGAACAGAAAACAAAAAAATCGTCACAAACCCAAATAACAAGTCTGAATCTCAGAGAGATAAAAAATGCCCCAGCTCGAACTCATCTTCCTAGGAACCGGAGGCGGAAGATTCACAACAATCACCCAAAAAAGAAGAACCGCCGGAATCCGCATACTCTCCGAAAAACTGAACATACACCTAGATCCAGGACCCGGCGCTCTCGTACACTCTCTAGACATGGGGCTAAACCCCCAAAAAATCCGAGCAATACTGGTTTCCCACAGTCATCCAGACCACTACACTGATGCAGAAGTTCTTATCGAAGCCATGACCCAAGGAACGACCAAAAGAAGAGGAATTCTAGCCGCACCCCACAGCGTCCTATTTGGCAATGAATCGTGTGGACCAGTAATTTCAAAATATCATCAGCAGATGCCCGAGAAAGTGATAGAGTTGAAACCAGGTGTTACTTTCAACATTAGCGACATAAAGATTACAGCTACTGAGGCTAGACACACGGATCCAGACACCGTGGGGTTTCGACTAGAAAACAAAGATTTCGGAGACATCGCTTACAGCTCTGAAACCGAGTTCTTCGAGGGCGTTGGAAAACAGTATGAAGGTGTTCGGCTTTTGGTGTTGTACGTTATGAGGCCTTCTGGGAAGCCTTGGAAGGGACACATGACCACTGATGATGCGATAAGAATCGTGGAGGAAGCTGGTCCGGAGATGGTTGTGATGACCCATTTCGGAATGCAGATGATCTTTAGCGGACCTTATCGCGAAGCGAAGCTGATTGAGCAGAGAACTGGAGTTCCTACCACAGCGGCTTCAGATGGGATGCGCATAAGCGTGGGTGAGAAATTCGGGTGCGAAGAACGGAGAGAAAACAGAAGGGTTTAGATGAGTTTGTGAAATTGAGAAAATAGAATTTTGTGTTTGTCTATTTGAGAACTATCTGAACGTAGGGATCGTCAGGCTCTTGTGGGAACTCTACTTCTTTGCCATCAATTCTAATTAGCCGTTTCTCTGTTTCGGAGAAGCCCCCGACTATTTTGGCGTCAAATCCTTGGCTTGAAAGCATGTCAACTATTCTGTCCTTTTGGCTAGGTGAAATCGCAGCTAGAAGTGTTCCAGTTGATGACATTGACATGATTTGCTTATGTGTGAGATGAAACTGTTTGGTCAATTTTCGCAGTTCTTGTGTGAGCGGGAGCTTGGCGAAGTCTACGGAGAATCCGACGTTAGAAGCGTCAGCAATCTCGTTCAAGGCGGCGACAAATCCTCCTTCTGTTGCATCATGCATCGCGGACACTCCTCCGGTTTTGGCTAGTAGCAACGCCTCTTTCACGCAGGTTTGCATCTTAACCTGTTCTGCAAGATGCTCTGTTTGCTTCGGTCCGAACAATTTTTTCGCAAGGGTTTTGTGGGTTAGCACAAAATTGATGAGTGTTTCGAAACCAACTGGCTTTGAGCAAAGGATGTAGTCATTTGGTTTGGCTCCGGCTGGAGTGATCAAGTTGCTTCTCTGTATGAACCCGTATGCCGTACAAGACGCAACAAGGGTGGTCAGTCCATCGTAGGTTCCGGTGTGCCCTGTAATTATAGTCATGTCGAGTTCGTCTGCAGCTTCAGAAGCTTGCTTCATAACGTCCGCGAAAACCGTATTCTTGGTTTTTGGAGGGCCTAGCAGGTTGACAGTGCAGAACTGGGGTTTAGCACCGAACAACGCTACGTCAGAAGCGGAATAATGTATGAGAAACCATCCAAACCATTCTCTTGGAACACCGATGCAAGGGTCCGTAGCTATAACCATGCACAAGTCATCTCCAATTTCATGAACCCCGGAGTCGAACCCCGGCATCGGAGGAACGATGACTTTCGCTGTTTTCTTAATATGACTCAGCACTTTCCGAAGGTCATCTGGTGCAAGTTTTCCCAAGAGTCACGTTCTCCAAGAAAGTAGCTAAGAGCGCTGTGTAGTTATGTCTTTAGCAGCTCAATGCCTTTATTTGTGATTTTGAATGGTAGCCACTCTAATGGGTGGGAATAACCTTCCATCTTCACGATACGCATCTCACGCTGAAGAGTTTTCTTGTTTAGGCGGAAGAAGATCAAGTTATGAGCCGTATTGAAGTCTAGGTCTGTTGCTCTCTGGGTTGCAAGGTCTTTCTCTGTAGCGGCTGTCATGATGTCTATGTTGGCTATGTTATCGAAGTGGCACCAGTTAATCGTCCAGTTTTCTACGGGAAGCATGTATTTGAGTTCGTAGAGAGAGAACATGTGCTCGCTGAAGTCTCCTGCTGCAAACCTCGTCACATGATTGTCAGAGATTAGTTTGTCTATGCGCTTCATCTCTTCAAAATCGTCTAGTTCAAAGTAGATTACACGAGGATCTTTAGGATATGGCTCGAAGTGTGGAAAGGACTGGATTGAAATGAATTTTTTCTTTGCTTCGTGAGGTTCTATGTCCCAGCTAAAAGACTTGAAATACCACCTTAATCGTGGGAAAGGCTTGTCCATCACGTCAAATGACACGGTTTCTCCTTTAAGAAGCCCTTGCCACAAAAACTGCATGGCAAACACGGTTTTCCCAGTGCCAAGAGACCCATATAAGATGGTTCTTGAACCAGATTCGATTCCTCCAACTCGACGGTCGAATTCTTTGATTCCTGTTTCTAGTTTGACCATGTTCACCAACCTACTAGAAGGTTTTACATGTAGATTTCTAACAGGTTCTTCTTAACAAGTATGTACATTAGAATTATGCAAATTATGTATTCGCCAGTCATGAAGCTGCCATTGTAAATTGCTGAGTAAGCTACTGGATCTATCGGAGCAAACATGGCCCAAAAGACTACCCCTGAAGTGAAGTGCGCGAGGAATTTTGTCAATGAGGCTACGGTCACTCCAACTAAAGGCCGAGTTTTGAATAGACCAGCCAGTCCGAGCACTCCGAAAGCTATTGGATAGTCAAGCAGCACGCTTATCGGGTTAGGTGCTATTGGAGAATATGGAAGACGTACTGCATCAATAGGCAATGCGACGAGACCGAAGATCACGCCTGCGAATAGGCCAACGCGAACTCCTCTTCTTAGGGATATCCAAAGAACTGGAATCATGCTTCCGGCGGTTATGGCGCCACCGTATGGTAGTGTGAGAAATGGAAGTGTTATGGTGTATAGAACTGCGGAAAGAGCTGCAACAACAACGACTTCTGCTATTATCCTAGTTGGAAAGATAGGTTTACTCACATTTTTTCCCTCCGCCAGTATTATCTGGATCAGGTTCTAAGGGTCGACGGCGCGTTTTGCCGTCCTCTCAGCTGGGTTTTGCTCTAGCTCCCCTCTTTTCTGACAGATGTTGTGTGAGTGATTGTTTGCGTTTATAATTGTTGCGGTTTAGTGCGCGTGTACGTGAGGGTGTCTACCCTTATTCTATGCAATTCAATTAAGCCTCTAATACGGCTGGTTGTTTTGGAAAGGATTAATAAGAAAGATGCGAAAGTTTCGTTGAAGAGAGCGGCGGTAGCGAAGCCAGGTCAAACGCGGAGGACTCAAGATCATGGTTGATGAGCTATCCTCTCCTGTAGGGGTTCGCCGGTTCGAATCCGGCCCGCCGCACCACAAAATGACGTCTTAGAGTTTCTTCGAAACTATTTCTTCCACGTTTTGCGCGAACTCAGTTTCTAACAGCTTCTTTACATCTCCCATCGAGTCTTCGAGCATATAGTCGAAGTTTATCTCTCCCAAAAAAGGTACATCATATCTTTCAACTTGCTCTCGGATAAATGGCGAATCCCTCATCTTCATGTTCTCGACGACGCCTACGATGGGCACCTTCAAATCCTTTAACAGTTGCATCAGTTTTCTGACGGTTTCAAACGCTACCTTGGAAGGAGTTGTCACTATGAGAAAGTTAATTCTCTTGACGAATCTAATCATGTCCAACGTCGCATCTCCAATGCCCGGAGGCATATCAATGACCAGAAAATCCAATGAACCCCACTGAGTTATGGCAAACAGTTCTATTATCGCGTTGGAGATGTCAACGCCTCTCAACGGTGAAGGTTCGTCACGGGCATAGTAAATAATCGACATGTATCTTAGACCATGAGCTTCAGGTGGAATAATTCCCTTCTCCTCCTTCGGATAAAGCCCCTCAATGTTCAGTATTACGTGTGTGGAAGGACAGGAGAAGTCTAGGTCCAGCAGACCCACTTTATAGCCTCTTCTCGAAAGGGCGAGTGCCAAAGTGGATGCGATCATGCTCTTGCCCACGCCTCCTTTGCCGCTGGAGACCGCTATTATTTTCCCTATTTTTGCCAGTCTTTCATTGATGATGTTTAGTCTGGGGTCAACCATTAGGCTACTTCACCCCTTTTATGGAATCTAGCCAAACTCCACGTCCCGTCAGAATCTCAAAGTCTGGGCTGCCGCATTTGGGGCATTTCAGGTATGTGTGAGCAATTTCTGGGACAAAATGAATGAACTCTGACACGTCGTGATCCATGTTCTTCGTGCTAAACTTCCATTTGTGATTACAAACTCTGCACTTTAACTCAGCCTTTACAGTTTCCAAACTAAATTTGGCGTTTTTGAGCATGGGAGACCGAAGCTGAGACAAAGCGAACTCAAATATTTCTTGGTCTATCTGCTGTAGTTCACCGATTTTTATTTTAAGTTCAATGACCTCTTTTAGCCCCTTTTCTTCCGCTATTTTAAGGGTAGTAGAGACCACTGCTTCCGCTAAAGCCCATTCATGCATAATGAGCCTACAGACTGGTTACGTATTAAAATATTGGCGAGTCGCGGTCACACAAGATTACGAGAAAGAAGAAACTTGATTGCGGCTAGAGGAAGCTGAGAGACCGTGCTTCCTTAAGGTAACTCTCTGCATCAAGTTTCCACGCTTTAACATCAAATTCTCCTCTCATCTCAGCGAGATCCCTCACAAAATTTCCAGCATCCGAATTTTTCCACCACACATCACCATAGTCCTGCCCTAATCTCTCTCTGATTGCTGCAACCCTCATAGAAGCGATCACGTAGCTCGGCGAATACATGTCGTAGCTAGGCATTACGTGATGAAGCAACCAATAGTTTCCAGGAACCTCGATGAAAAATCGCTTAGTGAGTTCCTGCCACCGTTTTGCAGCTTCTGCGATGCTGTAACCCTTCTTCCAGAACTCCATCTTCATGATACCGTTCGCCGCGTAGAATGTTAGGAACGCCAACTCCATGAATCTTCTACGATCAATGATTTCATTGATGACTCTGTCCGCTAGTTTTAATTCTTGCTTGAGAAAGAGTGGAGTGTCAAGCATGCTTTCAATAAGGATGCTGAAGGTTTCAGCCACACTTCTAGGGATAACATAGCGTTTCCACACTGAATCATCTGGATTAGCACATATACCATGAATACCATGTCCGAACTCATGGAAGACGCTTCCAAAATCCGCGAAGGGCGATACTTTGCGGAAGCAGACTCGAACGTCGTTGGGAATATGAATTCCATAGCAGAAAGCACTGGGGCTCTTCTTCTCGCGGTCTTCAGCATCTACCATGATTTTGGAAGGGTTAAATCCGAAGGCTACAAGAAACCTTCTGACCTCATCTAAGGCGTCTATTTCCTCGAAATATTTGTTCAACGGCTCGTATATGTGACCTCTCCAAGTATAATAATCATCATAATATTCCATTTTCCTCTTGCCTAGAACCTCGGTTGCGAAATGTTCAGCCGCAGCCAAGAAAGTGTCTTTAGCCCCATCCCCTAACCTAATGAGCAGATCCCGCAACTCATCGTATCCTATGCCTTCAAACTCCAAATAACTGTCCAGAGGAGTAAGATCATACCTCTTATACACATCATTTGAGATACCCATCCGCTTCTCGACGAGAAAGGCTATATCAGGAGCCTTCGCAATGAAATCGTCGAACACCTCCTTCCGCTTCATGTGATCGTCCGTGCTAGAGTTGAATTGGCGCCAGTTCCCCCAATTCACTTTGCGACCTGCGATTCTATATTTCTCGGTGGATATCTTCTCCATCCGTTGATCGTGGAGATCAAGTTCCGTCTCCAGTTTCTCAGCATCCGCAATAGTTGCTATCGAAGCTAGGTACATGCTTCGCGGTTCCACAAAATCCTCAAGAAACTCAAGGCTAACCTCTGTGAGCTGTTCCGAAAGCTTCTTCATCATATCTCTGTCGTAGGGCAACCCAGCCTCTTGGTTGTAGCGTTGCTCTGAAAAATGAACTCTCAGCTTTTCATATCTTGATGCGATTTTCTCGAACGACAAGACTCATCTTCTCCAAATATTATGATGAGAGATTAACAAGTTTACTCTATCTCACAAATATTACAATTTTGGTTGGAAGTGCTTTCCAATTTAAATCTATGCACGATAAACCTCTGATGTAAGGGGTTCGCTGGGTCAATTCCAAAAAAAAATCGCCTATTTGATCTTGAAATATGTGGAGCAGAGCTTTTTCAATTGTTTGAAATACAAGTGCTGGACGTAGTGATGTTTCTAGCTTAGAATCTGAGGTATAGCCTCGGTGATACCACTTATCACAAATTGCACTGCAATAGCTAAGACGAGTATGGCCATGAGTTTCGTAACAACGCGAAGCCCCTCACCGCCTACAAGTCCACTTATCTTAGAAGCATACTTCATCCCCACGTATGATACAGCTATTCCCACTGCAATTGCCACAAGAACAAGAGAACCCTGCAACAGACTATCCACCTCGGAGACAAGAAGAATCACTGTAGTGATTGTGCCAGGGCCTGCAGTGAGAGGGAACGCAAGCGGAACTATGGCGATGTCCTCAAGTTCCTCTTGAGAATATTCGCCTTTTCTAGGATTAAGCATTCTGAAAGCAACGGTGACTAATAAAATGCCTCCTGCTATTCTGAAGGAGGCGATCGTAATGTTAAATATTGAAAAGAGAAACTGGCCTGTCAAGGCGAAGAACAATAGAACTAGAAAGGATATCTGCATAGACTTTGCAATAATTCGGCGACGTTGCCTCTCATTCATGTCTTTCGTCAAGGTGAGATAGATCGCAATAGTGCTAGGGGGCTCTATCACAGCGATAATAGAAGTAACTGCTAGCACTATAAACTCGGGTATTCCAATCATGACGATTCACTTGACGTTTGACAGACTCTAAGATACATCAATCGTTGCATTCTCTTAAAACCAATTGATAAACTTATCTTTTGTAAGAATTTGACGGATTAGAATCTCACCTATCACACCATTAGGCTAATCACAGAAAAAAAATACAAAAAAATCTTTGCGTGTTGTTATATTAATGTCATCGCTGAGAGAGGAAGGAGGGTAAGGACCTCTCTGCAGCTCTAAACGCTTTCTCCCTTCTCTTTCAGTACTTAGGAAGCTAAAGAGTTGATTAAAAGGTAAACCTTACACGACTGACAGGTTTCATAATTCTTTTCATTACAGTTTTTACATACCAATTTGTTGAGTTCTTTAGCCTCTGAATTCATTATTGTGAGCCTCATCTCTAGTCTTATCTGAAGCCTTAATATACCATTTATTTCCTAAAACGACATATTCCCAACACGAAACTCTAAAGGCTCACACCACTGATTGTCATCTCTCCAGCAAACCTCCGCCTCAAGGCTTCACATGGCTGAAAGATTGGTTCATCGTGTTATCTTGTATTTTTGTTGAACAGTTAAACTGTTTTAGCGTTGAACAATTCAACAGAAATACTTATTAAATCTTAATACTTAATATATATTGACGAACTTAACTAGAAGGCAAGAATATGCATAATCCAAGGAGCCTCGTGTGCCCCTACAACAACTGTGCAAAAAAGTTTGATAAACTCATTATGCTAACCGATGCAACAAAAATACCTCGAGGCACCTACTACGCTTGTCCCCACTGCAAGTCCCCCGTTGACATACTCGTTGAAAACCAAAACTTGCTTTCCATCAAGCCCCACGGAAACGGAAAAGAAGCACCCCCAATGGGATGCCCATTTCACTTTGGATATTTAGCAGAGCTGAAACAAATATCCAAAGATTTTCCGACGCCGAAGGGCTGCTTGGCATGCCGACAAGTCACAGAATGCCTCCTCAACAACCTCTAATTCGCGACTAAACTGACAAAATTAATGTTCTATCCTTGAGACAGTCCACTAGGCTTTACGTTCCAATTGTGAGCATACTATATTTCCTTTGTTAACGCTTTACTTTTTCTTTTGTAATCACTTTTCGGAATGCTTTGCCACATTCGGAGCATCGATAATAGCCTATTGTTAGCTTCAGCCTCTCTCCCGTTCTGCTCGGTCTACCAGCCATACTCCAAATCTTCTTTGGTCTCGTCTCAGCTCTGCATTGAGGACAGCTGGCTAGAACAGTGGCCTCTGGATGGCTTGCTATATTTATGAGCCGCTTCCTAAGACCTTCACCAGTTTCCTTAACGGTCTCAACGGAATCAGCTAATGAAACAGCTCCAAGAGCGTCTCGAATCCACCTTGCAAAATCTCCTCTGTTTTGATGAAACTCTATTGAAGTCACTGATACTTCTTTGACCTTTTCTAGAAAGCCTTTCAGACTAACTGCAACCTGATGTAACGGCTGGTCCAAGTCTTCGTAGAAGTGAAAGCCCTTCTCAACCCCAACTTCTTTTTCTGCTGCTATCAGGTATTCCCTCCTAACAATGTTGCATTTCGGAAGCTTACCATATTTCTTCTTATACTCCTCTAAAATCTCCTTCTTTCGTTCTTTAGTGTTAGAAGTAAACTCTCTCTTATAATATTTCGTAGCAATTTTACATGGCTCCTTCGAAAAGTGTGTCTCTAAATACTCTGTAAATCTTTCCTTAAGGTTTGAACATTCTCCCACGAACATCAGCCGATAGTTCTCATCGTAAAGCTCATATACACTGGCTTCAGACAGAACATTTCTTGCTTTCTCGCCCCAAAAATAGAAACTACCTGAAATTGGCATTTTCTTCACCCTGCACAAATTACTACGTTAGTCTACTAATAAGTTATTCATCAATTTTTCTCTCTCTAAAAAATGAGTTAGGTTTCTTCTGAAGACAGTTGTTCCATTTGTTCTACTTGCGTACCGTGGATATTTGTACGTAAAATAGCAATTTTTCTCCACAGTAAGGACATAACTTGAAGTCCGGCAATACATCTTTTCCACACGAAGGGCATTTCCTAGGGGTTGTCAAGTCTGTTTCCATTTTTCCGAGTTTTGCCCCCAACATCATCAGTTCAGCTTTTACGGCGTTTATGTTGTCTCTGACGTTTTCCGTGCTCTCTTTGACCTTATTAAGAAGTATACTATTAGATGTCACAGAATCATTAATCATTTCAAAAACGTTTATACCAGATTCCAAATGAAGATCAGCTGGGTTCTCTTCTGATTTGGCGTCTGAAATTACTCTATTAATGAAGGTTGCAATCGGATCGTGAAACGCAATAACGCAACTCATACCGAAAAGAACGAATGTAAAAATTATGGACGCCCAAAAATACGATGCAGCGTCTATTTCCCCAAACATATTATAAATTAATCCATAAAATGGATTAAGTTTCAGCAGTGAATTTGTGCCTCCAAGCGTGAAAGAAAGAACGGCGTCAAAAGTATGCAAAACGCCTAGAAAGGTTAAGAACCCAAATATCCATACACCTATTCCTTTCTTAGCTGGCAATTCGAAACCTTCAGAGTTCACTACATTTTTTCTATAAAGTTCTTCTATAAGACATATATTTCCAAAATCGATATATTACCAAAAAAGAGCACTATGCTTATCACGTTTTTTCTTTCGTAAGAGTCCACTATTCGAACCCTACTCGATGAACTACAATGCTTTTATATCATCTTCCACAAAAAGTCAGTCCGTGATTAATCTAAGGCTGTCGATTAGGTGTTTGAAAATGAGTGAGATTGTAGATCAAGACCGCAAGATGTTGGACAGTATGCCAAAAGACAAGCTGCTTGATTTGTTCTTCCTGCACATCAGAAATCTATGGAGAGTAGACGGCCTATACTTCCTTGGAATAGAAGAGAAATTCGGCACCGATGCCGCTACGGAGATAGATGCAAATTGTTGGCGACTGATGGGAAAACTAGAAGCTAGAGCGCTTAAAAAGACGTTAGGAATAAAAGGAAACGACATTGCTTCCGTGATACATGCATTAAGGAACACAAGCTGGGCGCTGGACCAGAGAGACAAAGAAACCGAGGTATCCGAGACTAGAGGCATTTACAGAGTAACCAAATGCAGAACTCAGCTGACAAGAATCCACAAGGGACTTGGAGAGTTTCCCTGCAAAAAAGTTAGATTCGCCTATCTGAAAAGCTTCGCCGAAGAAATGAACCCCAACGTAGAAGTGAACTGCAAGATCTGCCCACCAGGTGAACACCCTCAAGACATTTGGTGCGAATGGGAATTCAAGTTAAAGAAAAGAGAATATGATTTGGAATAAGTTGTAGCTGTTACTTTGTCTCTCATCTTAATCCTAAATATCCTTTCACAAGTCTCGAAACGATGTCATCTTAGCCTAAAATTTTCTGCTTCAAGAAATCTCACAAAGTTTAGACCTTTACTAGTTGCTCTGTATATGAACCCTCTGTATATTTCTGAGTGTTCTGCTTCTATGTAACCGTAACTTGTCAGCAAGGCTAAATATTTGTTTACCTGATCATAATTCAAGTTAGCGCTCTGCATTATTTGCGTTTTTCTTTTCCATTTTCCCGACGAGTCCCTAATAGTCTTTAGTATGTCGCTGATTATTGCCACCCTACCTCTATACTTAAATGCATGTGAAATCGGAGAAGACTTCGATCTTAGCATAATTCCATCTCCAAATATCGCACCCTTTCTCCCTACATTATTTATGATCATTGTTGAAAGACTTAGGGGTTTCTTCTATAGACTTCATTGAAAACGACATGTGCGCACTGGAAACGGATGAAATTAACATTCTCGACACGAAGCATTTATTATGTTCTTTCAACTGAAACTATTGAAAAGGAGACAACAGCTTTGTCTCAACAGGGGCTAACACCGAGAGAAATACGATTTTTGCAAGAAGCTCTAAGCGCTGACCATAAAATTGGCAACATACGTTTGCGAAAAGGTGAATATCAATATGATCTTGCCAAAACAATTGCATCCTTCCAACTTGAATTATATTTTCCAAACGCTAGAGACATAATAAAAAGATTATACGGAGAAGAAAAAACAAATGACATTCAGTTTGTCCGTAAAATTCAAACAATCTTAAAAAAAATGGAGAAAAGCAATGTCGTCAGGATTTTGCTAAAGAAAAAGCCTTGGGAGTTACAAGGATATATGCTTTCAAGTTTCAAGTTTCAAGATGTTGAGAAAAATCTTGTGGTTTTTGCGACAGACCAGCAGATAAGACAAACGCAAGATCTGTTAAACTCTATATCAAGTCAACAAGAAAGACCTACAGCTAAACTAGAAAAAATCAAGGCCAAGATTTGCGTATTAGTATTTATAATAGTGGCATCATACACGGCGATTTTATGGGATTTCATGCAACCCACCACCAACCCAATCATTTTCGTTTCTGCCTTTTCGATCGCTGTCGCATGTTCTCTCATGCTGGGAAAAATATTCTCCCAAAAAACGTGATTAAATTGAATAAGGCTATTTCGACTTCATTTATGATCTTGTGTTTGTTGTCCATATTGTTTCTAATGGAGTGCAAAATATCTGTAAAAGCAAGTCCAACGACATGGACTGTGGATGGTGATGGATCAGAAGACTTCCGTACAATTCAAGAAGCTATCAACAACGCAACTGATGGAGACACGATCTTTGTGCATAAAGGAACATACAAGGAAAATATTGACGTTAACAAGAGCGTGTCTCTCATTGGAGAAGACAGAGACTCAACGATTGTTGATGGTGATGGAAATGGCAACGTGATTTCCATAATGGCTAATAATGTAAGCATCGAGAGCTTCACCATAACGAGAAGCGGCGCGTTTGCATACGACAGCGGCATATCCGTAGATCATTCCAGTAGCAACCACATAAGCCATAACACAATAACAAACAACTATTATGGAATTGGCCTTTACTCTTCCAGCAACAACGTCATCTCAGGCAACACAATAACAAACAACAACTATTATGGAATTGGCCTTTACTCTTCCAGCAACAACGTCATCTCAGGCAACACAATAACAAACAACAACTATGATGGACTTGGCCTTTACTATTCCAGCAACAACGTCATCTCAGGCAACACAATAACAAACAACAACTATGA
>Ga0114919_10003471_pt1 | contig 12720 bp, 14 predicted proteins | sample BlataG_FD_88682 | JGI IMG/M metagenome (GOLD analysis project Ga0114919, IMG submission 88682) | Deep subsurface microbial communities from Black Sea to uncover new lineages of life (NeLLi) - Black_00105 metaG | ecosystem: Environmental > Aquatic > Marine > Oceanic > Sediment | place: Atlantic... | reverse complement strand
TTGAGATGTTCAGCGTTAAGAAATGCTAACTGTTTGAGGGCATTATACCGAGTTTTAGCATTTTAGCTGAACATCTTAAGTGCGCCCAAAATGCTCACGGATAGAGCAAAATCGACTTTTTACAAATCCATCAATATTTAGAAACCTGAAATAACATGTGCTCAGTAACGACATTTAATTCAAAGAAGCAATTCTTGTGCACCTTAAAAAATAAAATGAATCAACGCAAAGGCAAAGAGCAGTATAATGGCCACAAGAACCCCCAAACCAATAGGTCTTCTATATAGGTTTTCGTTATACATCTCAGCAGAAGAATACCCGCTCACATGTCTCAGCCCACGGGTGATTCTGAGATAAATGTATGCTGCTGGTATCTCAAAAATCATCATGGGATTCTTGGCTAGGCGGATAATAATATCTACTGCCCTAGAGCTAGACAGCTGTAAACTAGACCTGAATTTGCTCAGTGGTGCAACACACACCCAAACTACACCTCGCCCTCCCATGCGATAAAAATAGTCAAAATCCAGAATTGTCGCCCTGTGGGGCGCAAACATGTCTTTGGCTACCATAAAAACAAGTCCGGCTAACATAAAGAGCTGAATGACCCCTATCACGTGGGAGAAGGTGAAGGCATGGTAGTGGACAGGGGAAAAGGGCAGCACGTCAAAGAGCACCTTTGGATAAACCCCAATAAACACACAGAGAAACGCGGTCAATCCCATGGCCAGTTGCATATTACGGGGGGGCTCTTTGGACTTTATCTCGGGGTTTTCTGCAAAAAAGCTAAAGTAGCACAGTTTCACAAAAGAGAGGAATGTTCCCACGGATGCCAGGATCAACATCAGTTCCAGGATGGGCTTATGAACCTCCACCGCAGAGGATATGACCATCCCCTTACTTACAAATCCGTTAAATCCCGGTGCCCCGGAAATGGAAAGGGCAGCTATAACACAGGCGATGCAGGTAACAGGCATGTACCGTGCTAGGCCTCCCAACTCGGTTAGTTTTCTCCTCCCCGTCATATATATGACCGATCCCATACACATAAACAGTAAGGCCTTATACAAGATATGATTAAACACATGGGCTATTCCGCCGTTTACACCCAGTGCGGTTCCCACTCCCACCCCTGCAACCATGTATCCCACCTGGCTGACGATATGGTAGGAAAGGAGTTTTCTGGCATCATTTTGCAGCAGTGCAAATATGACACCATATACCGCCATGATCCCGCCCATATATGCTACAAAATCACCACCTGCAAAACATCTGGCCAATACATAAACACCCGTTTTTGTGGTAAAAACCGAAAGAAACACACCCCCCGTAATGGTTGATTCTGGATAGCCATCGGGTAACCAGGTGTGAATAGGAATAAACGCGGTATTGAGTCCAAACCCAGCAAGGATAAGCCAGTAGGCAATGCCCGGTTCCAGGCGGTCCACCCCAATTGATCCGCTACTGCCGATATGAATGATGATACCAACTAAGAGGCAGCACCCGCCAAATATGTGCATAAGGATATACCGAAACCCGGCATTGAGAGACTCCTTGTCTTTTTGATACCATATGAGGAACACGGATGCCACAGCCATAATCTCCCAAAAGGCAAAGAGGCTGAAATAATCTCCAGCAAAAACTACCCCTAGAGAGCTCCCTACATACAGGAAGGCTGCTATATGTTGCCCGTCCTCTTTTATATGCAGAGAATAGAGTATGGCCAAAAACCCTATGATGACAAATATGTATCCTATAACCAGACTCAGTCTATCAACCCTGCAAAAGACAAGCTCATATCCCAAAAAGTGGTATATCCAGCTCATATCTGGATTGAGATAGAAGATGTCCAGAAAGGCCACAGCGGGAACCACGAGAAGATAGACCTGCTTTAGCTTTCCCTTCAACAGGGGAATGAGCATTGCTCCAAGGATAAATATGAAGGCAGGCGGAACGGCCTCAATCATAGAAATCCTCCTTCTTTAGGGCAAAGGAAGCCAGTGTCCGTGTGGCCAATATCAGCAGGAAGGCCCCAAGAACTCCAAAAACCACTTCAATTGAGGGTATCTTGTGCCACAAAAAGACGACGTGGTCGTGTTTTGCGAAGAATCCGACAGGGATACACAGGACAGCCAGTATTAAAAATAACTTCTTAAGCATCCTTTTCATATCAGCCCATCCCTTATGAAACCAGAGGCCCTATACGGCAATCAGTCCTGCACTGAAGTGCCTTTCGCCGAAGGCGATGGCATTTTTCCCTGGCCGTTGCTTGCCCCGTGCAATGCAAAGCATATTGCACTGGGGTCTCCCGGCCAGGGAAATAATAATCTCCTCTGTGACCTCTGTGACTCTGCCTGCCCCGTAGGTGGGAACCATCGTACTGGGGTGGTGAATTGCCGAGCCATGCCTTCCTGCAACATCCAAATTAGCAGCAGGTATATTTCATTATTCCATTATTCCATCTATAAGGCAACACATAAGAATACTAATAACCTACTGGTATTTCAATATATTATGGAAACTCGGAGACATTAAACTATAGGCACTGACCGTGCCGGATAATCCTTTAAAATAAAAGCCCCCAACCAGCGAAACTTCGCCTCAAACCGACGAGTTTGTGTGAGTCTATCAACTTTATTGCTTGTGGCGTAGAGATGCTGGTTGCTGCCTGCTCGCCGGACGGCAGGCGGGGATGCTCGATGCTGGATAAAGCAAAAAAGGCATTTCTGATTTCATCCAGCATCCCCGCCCGCCTCGCCTGAAGGCGAAGCCGATGGCGGGCAGGCAGAATCTAGCATCCAGTATCACGCGCCATGTATCTGAAATCATGAAGCTTTATCAAAACTTGACATAAATTTTGAGATCTTGACCTGTATAGACACCTAGTCGTGGCTTTTTTTGCTGTCTAACGCAATGTGAAAAAGTAGATCAAACCATAAAGAAACAGAAGGACTACGGCTAGAAGGACACCAAAACCTATAGGTCCTCTGTAAACATCTTTGTCATAGGTTATCTTTCTTATTTCAGCATATCTGGTTTGCAATTCCTTCAGTTCTTCAGGTTTATCCTCAGCCAATCCAAAGATATGATAAAGCCTATTGATAATCCTCAGGTGGATATACCTTATTGCTATCTCAGGGAGTAGGATGGGATTCTTGCTCAGACTCGCAAGCGTAGCTACCATTCCGGAAAGAAAACGCTGTAGCCCAAGTCTGAGGTTCTGCAAGGGGTAAATACAGAACCAAAGCAGAAGCATGCCTGGTTTTCTATAGAACCAATCCGTGTCAATGCTAATGGTAGGTTCACCGCCAAGTTTATCTATATAGAGCCAAAATGCACCACCCGTTAAGAGCAATAGCTGCATCATCGCAACTACATTGGATGCTGTGTAAGGATGATAATGCACGGGATACGGGAGAATATCGTAAAGGATCTTAGGGTAACTACCAGTAAAGATACACAAAAAGGCGGCCATGCCCATAGCTATCAGCATATTCAAGGGAGGCTCTGAGGCCTCGATTTCCTCCACCTTCTCTCCCTCAGGTACCCTGCCAAACCACGTACCGTAGGGAAGCTTAAGACCTGTATGGAGGAATGTCCCAATGGAGGCCAGGTGTAACAATAGGTGTATGATAGGCCTATGGAGCTCACCTGCTGCGGCAACAACCATGGTTTTGCTTACAAACCCATTAAAGAGCGGTACTGCTGAGATAGAAAAAGCACCTATCATGTAAAGAGAGAGGCAAATGGGCATTTGCCTGTACAGGTTTCTCCCCTGTAGCTCGGTAAGCTTTCTTCTCCCTGTTACCTGGATTACCGCTCCAACGCCCATGAAAAGCAGGGCCTTATATAAAATGTGGCAAAAGGCATGGGCGGTGGAACCATTCATAGCCATTTCGGTTCCGAGGCCCACCCCGCATACCATATATCCCACTTGGCTGATGATATGGTAGGCAAGGAGTCTTCTGATATCATTTTCGAGTACCGCATAGACCACACCATATACGGCCATAATGGCCCCCAGCCAGACCAGTAGTTCAACACCGGGGAAGGCCCTCAAGAGGACATATATAGCACTTTTGGTAGTGAACGCGGTTAAGAATACGCTACCGGTAATGGTGGCCTCTGGATACGCATCAGAAAGCCAGGCATGAAAAGGGGGTACAGCGGCATTGATGACGAAACCGAGGAGTATGAATTGGGAGGCAAGCCCTCCATATTCTATAAAACCAAAATGAGTAGACCCTGTATTTGACACATATATGATGATGCCAGCCAAAAGAGAGCAACCACCAAATACGTGAACCATGATGTACCTGAACCCGGCATCGAGAGCGGCTTTATCTCTTTGACACCAAATGAGGAATACCGAGGAGATGGCCATGATTTCCCAAAAAACAAACAGGGTAAAAATATCGCCGGCAAAGGTAACTCCCAGGGTGCTCCCCATATAAAGAAAGGCGGCCACATGCTGCCCAGTATCCCTTACATGGAGGGCATAGACCATACCCAAAAAGGCCATAATGACAAACACATATCCAAAACACATGCTAAGCTTGTCGACCCTGCCCAAGATGAGTTCATATCCCAGAAAGTTATAGATCCAATAGGTACCTTCGGGCATATAGAGGAGGTCTATGAAGGCTATCACAGGGATTAGGAGTTGAAATACCCGTCTTAACCTTCTTTCCCGGATAAGAGGAAGGAGAATGGCCCCTGCAATAAATATTAATGCCGGTGGTTGTGTATCAATCACTATAATAGTCCTCATCCTTCTGGAGCCAATGATGACCAAGGGCCTTGGAGCCGACCACAATGAGGATACATCCTAGGAATCCAAAAATTGCGTCAAATGCCGGAATCTTTTCCCACCAAAAGTGCGGGTGTTCAGGTCGAAAAAACAGTCCAAGCAAGATACTCAGGCCAGCACCAATAAGGAATATATATTTCAATGTCTTTGCCATTTACATCCCTCCGAGTATCTTCGCAGCTGCCATAGAGGCTATGCTAAAGAAATGAAAAAAGGCGTTGGGAAATATTCCCAATATGAGTGAAATAACTGCCGTTATCACCAGGGGAACCACCATCATTGCCGGGGCCTCATCAAAATATGGGTTGATAGCCTCTTTGGGAGTCTTGAAGAATGAATTATAGATTATGGGAAAAAAGTAGGCTACATCCATCAGGGCACTTATGAGCAAAACCAAAAGAAAGATAACCTGCTTGGCCTCAAGACAACCCATGGCCAGATACCATTTGCTGATAAATCCGCAAATAGGTGGGGTTCCTGCGACGCCCATAGCCCCAATAGCAAAGGCGCCCATAGTCAGGGGCATCTGCCTGCCAAGCCCATCGAGTTCACTGATATTTTCTTTATGAGTCTTAACATAGATGGCCCCGGCAACAAAAAAGAGGGTTATCTTCATAAAACCATGGCTGCCCATATGAAATATGCTCCCGGTTATAGCGCTTGGAGTTAGTAAGGCAGCCCCCATGACGATTATGGCAAGGTTATTTATGGTAGAAAACGCAAGTCTTCTCTTAAGATTATCCTGGGCCAGTGCGTACATACCGGAGACAATAACGGTGAAGGCCGCAAAATAGGCCAATATAAGCCACAGATCAAGGTTATGCAGAAGTTCAGGGCCAAAAACATAGAGAATAATCCTTAAGCAACCAAAGACACCTGCCTTGACCACGGCCACAGCATGGAGGAGGGCGCTTACAGGAGTTGGGGCTACCATCGCGGTGGGCAACCATTCTTGCATAGGCATAAGCGCAGCCTTGACACCAAAACCTAATATAAGGAGGACGAACAGAAATATAAGCGTAGCCGATTGACCACGACCCAAAAGAAAACCACCAGGTTTGAACTCAAGGGTCCCTGTAAGCGTATAGATGAAGATTATGGCAAATAATATCACCACACCTGCTATAAGGGTGTATGCAAGATATTTCCTGCCACCCATGATCGCATCTTCAGTCTCCTTATGGGCAACCAAGGGATATGTAGACACTGTCAGGATCTCATAGAATATAAAAAGGGTTAAGAGATTGCCTGCAAAGGCGATACCCATGGTTGCAGAAAGGCAGAGAGCAAAGTTAAAAAAGTATCTTGTCTGGGCATGCTCATTCAACCCCCTGACATAGCCTATGGAATAAACCGAGGTGGCAATCCATAAGGCAGATGCAAGAACACCAAAAAACAGACCAAACTGGTCCACCCTGAACTGCAGGGAGACCCCTTGCATAAGTGAGATAATGGTATATTCTAATATACGTCCCTTTAAAACAAAGGGAACCATGGAAATAACAATAACAAACTTGAGGACTGAAACCAGGATAGTCCAGAATTCCCTTAAGTTTCTGTGCCTCTCCCCTGTAAAGATTATGAGCAGAGCCCCTATAAGGGTCACCACAACAGCTAAAAGGGGTCTTATGGATTCAATTGTCTCCATCGATCATCCGTTATTGAGTATTTAGAAAGATGCAGGAACAGCAAACTGGATTATAGTAGAAATAATCTTACCGCTCAGGACACCGAACACCATTATTCCTGCTGTTGCAATGAGTATTGGTACAAGCATACTTAAGGGGGCTTCCTCAATTGTAATAGCCAATTCCGAACCTCCGCCGGCATGCTCCTCATCTGGTTCAAGGTATGCATGCTCTATGACCCTGAAAAAGAGGATAACATTTAAAAGGCTGCTTACGAGCAACACGGCCACAAAAACCCACTGACTTGCATCAATTGCGCCAAGGATAAGATACCATTTGCTGAAAAAACCACAGGTCGGTGGAATTCCTATCACTGAGAGGGCTGCTATGACAAAGGCCGCCATGGTAAATGGCATCCTTCTGTGCAAATATCTCAGTTCAGAAATCTCTCTTTTGCCGGACCTGTACATAATGGCACCTACAACCAGAAAAAGGGCAAGCATCATAAAAGAATCATTGAGTATATGCAGGATAGCGCCTGTAAGCCCAGCCCTGTTGGCAAGCCCCACCCCTAAGGCTATGTAGCCCACTTCACTTACCAAGATATAGGCAAGCATTCTTTTCAAGTCAGTCTGGGCCAAGGCCATTACTGCACCAAAGAGTATGGCTCCTGCAGCCATCCAGCCAAGAATGGTGGTTACAGGAATCAACTCTATACAAAATTGGGGCTTAAATACCGTGAACATAATCCGTATCATCACATATGCACCTACCTTGGTCATCAGGGGGGCAAGAAGGGCACTTACTGCCGATGGGGCATACGTATAGGCATCTGGGAGCCACACATGTAAAGGGAAAAGCGCCATCTTTAGGCCCACCCCCACCATGAAAAAGGCAAAGGCAACCAACACCACCTTAGATTGATAGAGATCAGGTAATATCTGAAACAGGTCTGCCATATTAAGTGAACCTGTACTTACATAAAGGTAGCCCACGCCGAGCAGGTAGAAGCAGGCGCCAATGGTCCCAAAGATCAGATAATTGAAGCTGGCAAATGGTGCACCATCCTCGCCAATGGCAATAAGGGCATAACCGGCAAGAGAAGCGATCTCTAAGAATACATAAAGATTGAACATATCACCGGTTACCACTATTCCTAAAAGACCCGCTACCTGTAGGAGAAAAACGCAATAGAAGTAAACGATCTTCTCAGGTAGTTCCTGTTCCACACTCCTCTTGGAAGAGATGGCCACAACCAGGCTGACAAATGATACAATCACCAGAACAAAGGCATTCAGATGATCAACCACATACTCAATCCCCCATGGGGGTTCCCAATTTCCAAGCCAATAATGGATGGTTCCCGTGGTGATAACGGTATGTAATGTATGAAGGGATGCCAGGAAAGACAAAGAGACGGCCACTAACGTGATTGGATAACAGAGACCTCTTCTCCACCAACCAAACAGAAGGGTAAGAAATGCGAATATCAGGGGGATAACAACTACTAAAACAGGAGACTGCAGGGTCATTTCCGTTGCTCTAAGATCTCATCTTCCTCTAATGTATTATATCTTCGGTAAATAGCTATTACTATTGCCAGTGCTACCCCCAGGGTACTAACCATAACCACGATTGCTGTAAGCATTAGAACATGGGGCAGTGGGTTTACGTAAGAAGCGGCATGAATATGATGTATTGCTTGACTATGGGCATGCTCGACAATCGGTAGGGTCCCTCCCCTCTTTGCAGCGGTCGAAACAAAGAAAAGGATGATTGCCGTTTGAAATATATTGATCCCGATAATCTTTTTTACGAGGTTCTTTTTGCCAATCATGGCGTAAAAACCGATCATCATCAGGATGATATAAATCCAGTAATTATATTTGCTCAGTATAAAATCAAACATGATCCATGTTTGTTGGGTTTGTTGTGTTAATTGTGTTTGTTGGGTTTAAATTCCTAAATCCCTCAATTCCTCAATTCGTTTGTGTTTGTTGCCTGGAAATACATCTGACAACCGACCAATGACAATCTCTTATCTTCTTTGTCTCCTTCTTATCCTCAATATGAGCATACAAGCAACCCCGGCAGTAAAGATTACTGTAGTCTCTCCAAGCGTATCATAGCTCCGGTAATCTGCCAGCACCGAGGTAACCACATTCGGTGTAGCTGTCTCTTCCAGGGTCTTCTCAATATACCGAGGTGAAACATGGATGCTTGCTGGTGAGTTGGGATCTGCCCAGTCCGGCATGTCCTGAGTACCAAAAAAGAGTAGTATGCCGGTTAGAATTACCGTCAGAAGTGCCAAGACCCTCAATCTTTGCTCCTCCTTTTGGTTTTACTTACTGCGGCAATGAAGAGCACAGTTCCTATGCCTGCACTCACCGATGCCTCGGTAAAGGCAACATCAACCGCCCCCATCTCCGCCCACAAAAGGCACATAAAGAAACTATAGGCCCCAAGTATAATCACCGCACTGAGCAGATCCTTTACAGAAATAGCGGCTATGGCGCATATTAAGACGAAGAGCAAGAGCACGAGATCAAAGGCGGCTATCATTTTATTTGCTCCTTTCCCTCACCCATGGCTCCTGGCCGCATCTCATGGCCGCCCTTGAGATGGCGTGGGTGGAAGTGGGTTGGGCAAGAAACATAAATACTGCGATAAAGAGTATCTTCAGGCTGGTAAGGGAAAATCCCTCGTAAACACTGAGACCGATCAGGGATAAAAGAACTGCCAGGGTATCCCCTTTTCCTGTTGCATGGAGGCGGCAAAAGAAATCGGGAAAGCGCAAAAGCCCGACAGTGGCTGCCACAAAGAAAAAGAAGCCTCCCAGGAGAAACGGAATAGAAGCTATTTGGTGGATGTTCATTAGACCTCTCCCTTCATCTCCAGGTATTTCGCTGCGGTGATGGTACCGATAAAATTAAGGAGGGCGTAGACCATACTGATATCTATAAACATCTCCACCCTACGGTAGATAAAGCCCATCAGCAGTAGAATAACCAGTGTCTTGGTGCCAATGGCGCAGATACCTGCAATTCTGTTCAGGACACCCGGCCCAAACACACCCCGGTAAAGACAGAGTAAAACGAGGGTAAACAGTCCCATTCCGAGCCATAAAAAAAAGCTATCCATTTCTCCCCTCTTACTTATTCCTCATCCTCTGGGAGTTCTCCCCCTGTGGATATATCAAAGAATACGGAAAACATAACCGCCATCACAGTAATTCCAACGCCAATCTCAACCCCGAGGATACCAAGAGACCGCGCCTGGGCTGGGGCAACCTTTAAGATGGCAGAGAGCTTTCCATAGTCCAAGTAATTGCTTCCCAAAATAAGACAGAGCAAGCCTATCCCCGAATAGATCAATACACCAAAGGAGCTAAAGAGGCCGGCCTTTATTTCAGACATCCTGATTTTGGCCTCTTCAAGACCGTGGGTCAGGAGGTAGAGGATGAAGCTTGCACCCAAAATAACCCCTCCCTGAAAGCCCCCTCCTGGGCTGTGATGACCGTGCATGATAACATACAGGGCGTAGAGCTGGATAAAGGGTATCATTACCCTGGCTACGGTCCTAATAATGATGTCATCGGTAACGCTAGTCATAGATTGGTCTCTTTGAGATTATGGCTATCAATAGTTATGAAATAATAAGCTTTTAATTTTCAACGCGGTAATCAGGCCTAAATCTCAAATGACAAAGTTCAAATGTCAAATGAAATCCAAATGACTCAATGCCAAAATTTTTGTCATTTGATCTTTGACATTTATTTGAGCTTTGGATTTTGACATTTGGGCTTATACAACGTCACTTGAGTGCCCCAAATATCCGCGACACATCGAGCACATCCTGAACATATACGTGGTCTGCCTCCATAAAGACATGGGCGATCTTATCTTCCATCTCTCCGGTGTTGAGATCATAGGCAACCTTTCTATCCAAGGCATGCACAAAAAACTCCCCCTCTCGAATATCTATGGTAATAGTACCTGGGGTAAGGGTAATGGAATTGGCCAAAGCCACCCACGAGATGTCACTCTCTAATTTTGTGGTAAACCTTATTATCTGAGGGTCTATAGGCATCTTCGGGGATAGCGCCAAGTATGCAACATGAAGATTTGCTGAAAAAATTTGGCCCAGGAACCAGGGACCGGCGGAAAAGAACCTCCTAACCATGATCTTTATATCTCCGACTCTGGTATTAGCAAAGAGTAAATCATGAGACATATAGGAGACGAGAAGGCAGCATATAATGCCAAGGGTAAGATGAAAGAGGTCAAAACGGCCTGAGAGCAAAATCCAGAAGGCGAATAGTATGAAGAAGGTTATTGTAAAGTTCCGCAATGCTAACCTTGATTGCTGGGCACCGGATAGAAAGGCCCTGGCCTCTCGTTTTTCTGCCAGGGATTTTGTCTCACTGGTTAGCTTAGCAGAAGTGTATAAGAGCTCTCGGGCCTCATTTCTGGCCTTTTCTAGAATATCGAAGGCCTTATCGGTGGCTTGCACCAATACGGTAACTTCCATATGTACCCCCCCAATTGACCGTAAGTTAGCAGCGGTCAGCAAACAGTCATCAGCAAGATAAAGAAGAACGAGACATTATCTGCTGACTAAAGATATTGAACTTAGTTCGCTTCGCTCATCCCGCTTACAGCGGGAGAATGCTGGAACAGTGGAATATTGACTTCTCGGAAACTGGGACTCTGATCTACTGGCAAAATCGTATTGACAAGGAAGTCAATAAATGAGAAGTTTCCTTTTAAAATCATCCCCGCTAACGACGGGACCTTCGACATTCCAACATTCCAGTATTCCCTGGCCCAGACCTGGCATGCAAAGCATGAGTATAAAGAGCTTATTTACGAAATACTGTAACGCCCAGAGTGTATTCCAGCAGTGTCGCGCCAGGGCAGGCCATTATTCCATGTGCGAGGCAATATCCAACAGCCTCAAAAAACTCTTTTAATTTCAATAAGTTGTAGAATTTCCGAGACGTTCAACTACAGGATGTTTCGTCTCTGTTTCTGTTCTCATCTTTGGCGGACAGATACCTGGATCCTCGCTTTGAAATTAAGGGATAATCAAAACAGGTACAGAAGATTCCTCTGCTACCTGATAGCATACACTACCTGAGAATATCTCCTTAAATATGTCTTTTGATTGGTATCCCATTGCAATAAGGGTGGCATCGTAGTCCTTAGAAGCCAATACGATCTCCCCTGCGGTCTTGCCGGCATAGATATGAGATTCAGCATCTATCTGTTCCTCTAGACAGATCTTTCTGACTTCCTCCACCCTCTCCTTCAGTTGCCGAATGTCCTTTATCGTGGGTTTCTCATTGAGCACATACACTATATCCAAGACCCCTAAAAGTTCCTTTAAACCGATAACATAGAGCAACGCCTTGTAGGCTGAATCAGACCAGTCGGTGGCAAGAATTACACTGTCAAATAAGCCTCTTGTGGAGGAACCTCTTCCCTTACCATTTTCGTGAATTAGCAGGAGGGGGGAAGGAGTGTTTTTTATCAGATTCGTCGCTGCACCGCCCGTAAAGAACTTCTTCTTTTCTCTACTAAGATGAGCCACAATGAGAGATGCATGCTCCCTATCGGCTGTTTCTAAAATCCTGGAGGGAAGTGGGCCCGATCCCTCAATTCTCTTGAGATTTATCCCATGCTCAGATAATCTCTCCTTCAATTCCTGTGATAGGCTCTCAGAAAGAAGGATTATTTCCTCGAGCCCCATTTTCCTAATATCTAGTAATCCTTCAAATAGACTATATGTTGGCTCTCTCAGATGCGTTGCGTAGAGAAGCTTCTTTATCTCTATCATTAACTACTATTTAACCTCGGCGGGTATAACTAAAAGCGGTAATTCAGACTTCTCTGCCAAGGAATGGGAAACACTTCCTGACCACTTCTCCTTCCAGATACTTGCCTTTCCTGTTCCAACAACAATCATGGTCGCCTTGTGCTCTGAGGCTCCCTTTTGAATCTGCTCTTCGGTGTTGCCGATATAAAGATGGGGCCGTGCATCAAATCCCTCTCTAGCGAAAACATCACAAACCTCGTCTAATCTCTTCTTATTCTCCCTTTCCACCTTATGAGCCTCCATCTTGGAAAGTTTCCCGATCCCCTTCTCGCTGAGAACATGGATTATCTCTACCCTTTTGATTGCCCCCTTGAGTGACAGCACAAAGTCGAGGACCTTTTCAGAGGATACAGACCAGTCGAGTGCCAAAAGAAGTCTCTCAAACGGGTTCTCACCCACCTTTCC
>Ga0114919_10003470_pt1 | contig 12726 bp, 7 predicted proteins | sample BlataG_FD_88682 | JGI IMG/M metagenome (GOLD analysis project Ga0114919, IMG submission 88682) | Deep subsurface microbial communities from Black Sea to uncover new lineages of life (NeLLi) - Black_00105 metaG | ecosystem: Environmental > Aquatic > Marine > Oceanic > Sediment | place: Atlantic... | reverse complement strand
TGTAGGTGCTCACTCCCTCGACGTCCGCCAGGGTGAGATGAACGATTCTTCTCTCGGCCGCCTGCATCGGCTCGAGAGGTACATCGCGGCCCGTCTTCTTAGCTCTCTCCGCCGCCTTCAGCGCCTTCTGCTTCAGGATCTCCCGTCTGTTGGAGAGGTAGCCTCCCACATCGAGCGTGAGGCGCTGGTATCCGCCCAACCTCTTGGACACGATCCGCCCCACCAGGTGCTGCAGCGAGTTGAGCGTGTCTCCCTTGCGTCCGATTAGCAGGCCGTCGACGCCGGCCGTCTCGAGATTTACGTATGTGCTGTCTCCCTCATCCTTCGTGAAGAGCCTGTAATTGACGTCAAGGCAATCCATGATCGTGCGCGCCACCTCATCCACCGCATCCTCTATCCCCTTGGAGGATTTCTTCCGCGTCACACGTATCTGCGCATCCCGAGCTCCGAATATGCCGAGCATCCCCTTCTGTCCCGCATCGATGATCTCTATCTCCACATCGTCGACGCTTGCGCCGAGCTCCTCCAGCGCCTTTCCCAGCGCCTTCTCGACCGTCTTACCGGAAGTAAGCGCGCTGTTTCTCCTTATGCCTTTCCCGCCTGTTCTTTTCATCGCATATCTCCTGCTGTGAGTGATATCTCTAATGCTCGATATCTTCGGACCTGTCTATGACGACCTTCGGCCCGTTTTTCTTCTTGCTTCCCCGGAACGATTTCTTCGTCGTGGCGGCCTCCTTCTCCGCCTCTTCCCGCTCCTCCTTATCAACCTCTTTGTGAACGTAGTACTGTTGAACGATCGTCAGGATGTTGTTCACGATCCAGTAGATCACGAGCCCGGAGGGCATTCCGTAGAAGAAGAACGTGAACATGATCGGCATCATCGTCGACATCATCTTTGTCTGCGCGGCCGGCGCGGCCTCCCCCGTCGGCGATGCTCCCATCTTGGTCTGGAGGACCATCGCGCCGCCCATCATTATCGGCAGCAGATGGAATTCGTTTCCGATGAAGGGAATCGAGAAACCGAACTCGAACAGGACGTCCGGCGACGAGAGATCGTTGATCCATAGCGCGAAGGGGGCGCCGCGCAGCTCGATCGTGTTGCGCAGCACGTTGAACAGGGCGAAGAATACCGGCATCTGAAACAGCAGAGGAAGGCAGCCTCCGAGCGGATTGACGCCGGCTGTCTTGTAGAGCTTCATCGTCTCCTTGTTCAACCTTTCCTTGTCGTCCTTGAACTTCTCCTGCAGCTCCTTGATCTTCGGCTGGAGGCGCTGCATGTCCTTCATCGATTTCGTGCTCTTGTGCGTCAGCCTGTAGAAGAGAACCTTCGTGAGAACCGACATGATGATTATGATGACGCCGTAGTTGTTGATGAACCTTTTGAGGAACAGCATGAATCTGAGAGCGAGCATGCTCAGGAACCGCAGTTTGCCTAGGTCGATCGTTCTCTCGAGCCCGACGCCATAGTTCTTCAGGTCGTTCATGTCGAGCGGACCGAGGTAACACGTATAGCTGTCCTGGACGAGCCTCGGATCCCCACGGAACGGATAGCGTATCGCGTAGCCGACGAAGTCGTCCTCCTTGTCGCCGAGCAGCGCGAGGGTCCCCGATCTCTTGCGCTCCGGGATGACGGCGCTGAGGAAATATTTCGTGCGCGCCCCCGCCCATGTCACCATGCCATCGTGCAGCTTCTCCTCTTCCTTGGAGAATTTTCTCGACGCCTCCTGGTAGTATTCCTCGCCGACCATCCCGAGCGCGGCGAACTGTCTCACATCCCCCGCCTCGTCCTTCTCGTTCACCGCAAGGCCACAGTCCCAGACAAGCGCGTATTCGCTCATTCCACTCAGGCCGCCCGTCCTCTCGATCTCGATGTCGAGGCGCACCTCGTGTCCCGAGTCCCTGAACGTGAACCTCTTTTCGATCCTGCCGCCGGCCGGTTCCTCGAGAACGAATTCAACCGTAGCATCGGGCGACGTTTCGTCGAGAACGATTTCCTCGGCTTCCATGATGCGCCGGCCATTCACGATCGCCGTGTATCCCGCATCGGTGTGCCGCCGCCACGAAACGCCGTCGAACAGCGAGATCGCGAGCCCCCCCCACCCTTCATCCGGGATCAGCTGCACGTTCCCGTCGTTCTTTCTCTCGTACCCCGTGAGCTCGACCTCGCGTATATCTGCCGCGAGGCTGCTCAGCACCAGGCGCATCGTTTGCGTCCGAACCGTTATCTCGACGGGCGGTGCACCCGTCGAAAGCGATCCGCTGATAGGGGATCTTCCGGCTTCCGGACGCCGCTCATCCTGCGCTGCGGTCTCACCCGCGGCCGTGCTTGCTCCGCCCTCCGCCCTCTCCAGCGCGGAGAGCGAATCGGGGCGGGCCCGCTCCATCACCTCGGCCGCCTGTTTCCTTTCCTGCTCCTTCTGCACGAGTTCCTTCTGCTTCGGGCCGACGTATAACATCTGCCACGCAACCAGAACCACGAACGTGAGCAAAACAGCTATTACGGTGCGCTTATCCATTGCGTTCCTTCCCTAGAGAGAGAGCGTCTGCCGAGAGGGGGCTCGATCGCCATTTCTTATCAGCGTACCGGGTCGTATCCGCCGCGCGAGAAGGGGTGGCACCTGAGAAGCCTACAGAGTGCCATCCATGTTCCCCGATAGGGTCCGTACTTCTTCAGCGCGTTCTTGGCATACTCGGAGCAGCTGGGCGTGAAACGACATACCGGTGGATGATAAGGTGAGATCGTGAGCCTGTATATTCTGAGGGCCGTTAGGCCCAGTCCTTTCAATATCCGCGATATCATCCGTTTGTTGATATGAGCCCTGCTCTTGTCATCGAGCTCTCGATATCCTCGAAGAGCTCCTCGTATTTCGTGTCCTTCGGCCGGAATGAGGCGATGAATACTATCCAGAGATGTTTTTCCGTGATCCTGCGTTCGAGCTGCCTGAATATCTCGCGCATCAGCCTCTTGGCCCTGTTTCGTTGGATCGCTTTCCCAATCTTCTTGCTTGCGACGAACCCGGGTTGGATCCCGTCCTGGCCTTCCTTCAAATAACAGATGACGACCTTCTTGCCGACCTCTCTCGTACCCTTGCGGTACACAGCGCGAAACTGCCCGTTTTTTGTGAGACCCCGAGATGCCATCCGGCACCCTTTCCCGTTAGACCGCCAGACGCGTCCTTCCCTTTGCTCTCCTCCTTTTAAGTACAAGCCTACCGTTCTTGGTGCTCATTCTTTTTCGAAATCCATGCGTCCTCTTCCTTCGCCTATTGTGCGGCTGATATGTCCTCTTCATCTGCTATCCCCTGTTCTTCATATTAAACAATGGGTTACTTTGCCATGGCGACACATACAGTTAAACAGTTTACGATAGAAAAGATTCGATCCCTTGTCAAGGGTTTTGTTCCCACAACACCCAGCCCCCTCCCGCTCAATCTCTTATGGATTTCTTTATCCACCCTTTTCCGGCCTCGTCCTCGGTCCGCCATATGTTAAATAATGTGCCACTCATAACTTTAATCCCCACAATCGGTTGAAAAATTTTTCCCCCGCCGGTCAAAAATCCCTTGATAAGGATTTCTCCGTGTGATACATTTCGCTCCGCGGGATGGGGGAAATGACCCCGCTAAGCTGATATTAACAACACGGTTCACGCACCTTCTCAGCTCCTCTACAGACGAATGTGGATAACATTCATGAGTTGAAGTGAGGAGCCCATCGACTCGGTTGTAAACATTAGAAATACGAGGTTGTCCACATTTGTGGAAAACCGGAGCGGTTTTCGGAGAATTCAGGCCTGGTCCGGGGGTATTATCCCCTGTTCGGCCCGGAATAGATACACGGCTCGGATTGCAGGGCGGAGAACGATGGGGATGGACACATTGCGGGATCTCTGGGACAGTATTCTCGAAAGGGTCAGCACGCTCGTCAACAGCCAGAGCTATCAAACCTGGTTCAAGCCTACCCGGCTCGTCAGCTACGAGGGGGGAAGGATCGTCATAGAGGGGCCGAACCCCTTCTTCGTCGATTGGCTGGCGGAGCACCACCTCGACAAGATCGAATACGCAGCCAGCGAGACGCTCGGCGAGAACGTGACGGTCGAGTTCGTCTCCTCCGAGTCGCCCCGCAGGATCACGGCCCCCGGTCGCAGCGTCCAGCGCTCGGTCGTCGTCACCGACCCCGTCACCCTTCCCAACAAGGTCCACCTTAACGCCAGGTATACCTTCGACGAGTTCGTCGTCGGGAGCAGCAACAGGCTCACCCACGCCGCGGCGCTAGCCGTCTCCGAGAAACCGGCCCGCGCCTACAACCCGCTCTTCATATACGGCGGCGTCGGCCTCGGCAAGACCCATCTTATCCAAGCGATCGGACATTTCGTTCTCAAGGAGCACCCCTCCCTAAGGATCTCCTACGTCTCGGCCGAGAGCTTCATGAACGAGCTGATCCACGCCATCCGCAAGGGTGTCACGCTCGAGTTCAAGGAGAGATACCGCAATATCGATATCCTCATGATCGACGACATACAGTTTCTCGCCGGCAAGGAGAGCACCCAGGAGGAATTCTTCTTCACCTTCAACGCACTCCACGACGCGAACAAGCAGATCGTCGTCACGAGTGACCGTCCGCCCAAGGAGATACCGACGCTCCAGGAGCGCCTCACCTCCAGGTTCGCCTGGGGCCTCATAACGGACATACAGCCACCCGACCTCGAGACGAGGATCGCAATCCTCCGCAAGAAGGTCGAGAACGAACAAATCGCGATCCCCGACGACGTCATCTCGCTGATCGCGGAGAACGTGAAGAGCAACATCCGCGAACTTGAGGGTTCGCTTATCCGCATACTCGCCTGCTCGAGCCTGGCCTGCCAGGAGATCAACGTCGATATGGCGCGCAGCGTCCTGAGGGACATCATAACCGGCTCGCCCAGGAAGAAGATCGACATCAGAACGATTCAGCGAACCGTAGCACAGCATTTCGACATACCGGTCGACAGCCTCAAGGCAAAGACGCGCGTCAGCCGCGTCGTCCTGGCCAGGCAGGTCGCCATCCGCCTATCCCGCGAGCTTACCGACCTATCCCTCGTACAGATAGGCAAGCAGTTCGGCGGCCGGGACCACAGCACCATTCTCCACGCCTGCAAAAAGATTGATCGGGAGACAGAGGCCGATCCATCGCTCAAGAGAAAGCTCCAAACGATAAGGAGCGAGCTGTCCCCTTGAATGTTTTTGCACAGTATCCACACAAATAATGTTGAAAGCGTGTTTCTTTCTGTGGGAGTTGGGGTTCTTTGTTGAAAATTGGGGCGTTTCGGCGGTTTCTTGCACATCTTCTGTGGATGGGATTCGGGCGTCCGCACCGGCGTTCTTCCGCCCTTATCGACAAATCAACAGGTCCTACGACTACTACTCTTTTATTATGTAATTAGATGATGATGTATTATTATATGTCTTCGTCCCGATGTGTCGATTTCGGAGCGATATTTTCACTTGATGATGTATGTCGGAATGGCTTATGATTCAAAGTTCCGGAACACGAATATAGTGACATGATAAGAGCCAGAGAGAGAAAGATCAGGAGGTAGCGGCGTGAAGATCATCGTTCCACTCAACGAACTGAGCAAGAAAATGAACGCTATTTCGAGCGTCGTCCCGGGGAAAACAACCATGCCGATTCTATCGACGGTCCTCGTGAACACCGAAAAGGACGGGATTTATTTCTCCGCTACGGATCTCGATATATCGGTAACCTCGAAGGTGAACGGAGAGTCGGAAGAGGTGGGAAGTATAGCGGTCCCCGCGAAGAAACTCGCCGAGATAGTGAAATCTCTCACATCCGGGGATGTAACCCTACAGGCGTCGGGTGAGAAGCTCACAATAAACTGCGGGAAGAGCAAATTCGTCATAAACGGCAGGAGCGCGGCTGACTTTCCTAATATACCGAAACAGCAGAGTAAAATATCATTCACGATCGACCCAGAGACACTTGCACGTCTAATAACAAAGACGGTATATGCGGTATCAACCGATCTCACGAGGCCGGCCCTCTGTGGTGTTCTGTGGGAGGTGCAGAAGACCGGAATCTCGATGGTCTCTACGGACGGGCACAGGCTCGCCAAGGTCGAGCTCGCTCGAGAGATCGGGGATGTCGAAAGCATCAAGGCCATCATTCCCCCCAAGGCCCTCTCGACACTCAGGTCCTACTCGGAGGGTGAGGAGGAGATAAGGATCGGCATCGGCGAGAACAGCATATCATTCGAGATGGCCGAGACGGTGATATACTCTAGGCTTCTAGAGGGCCCATTCCCGAATTACCAGAAGGTCATACCGGAGAAGAACGATAAGGAGTTGGTCGTTTCGAAGGACTCCCTTGCCGACGCAACGAAACGTGTCTCGATCCTGTCCGATTCGCTCACCCACCAGGTGGTCTTCTCGGCGAAAAAGGACAACCTCACCCTCCATGTGAGCACGCAGGAACTGGGAGAGGCGAAGGAGGAGATCACGGTGAGCTTCTCGGCGGAGCCGATGGATATCGGATACAATGCGAGCTATATCATGGAGATTCTCAGGACGATCGAAGCGGAGGACATATCGCTGAAACTGGATCGGGCCGACAATGCGGGCTTAATCGAGCCGTTCGCCCAGGCGGGCGACATCAAGCATATGTGCATTATCATGCCGCTTCGGATCAGTTAGGCGAGAGGGGTGTGGTGAGCGGGGTTGATCATCCAGGCGCTTGATCTGAAGAACTTCCGCAACATCGAGAGTGCATCGCTTACCTTTTCCGAGACATTCAATGTCATAAGGGGAAGGAACGCCCAGGGCAAAACCAATCTTCTCGAGGCGATACATCTGTTTTCCCTGGGGCGTTCGTTCCGGACGAGGAGAAGCGAGGAGATGATCATGTTCGGGGGTGAATTTCTCTTCGCCCGGTTGAGTTGTCTGAGCGATATGCATGTGCGGGCCCGCATAGAGATCGGCCTCGAGAGGGGCGGGCGGATCGGCGCAACGGTCAACGGGAACAAGCTCTCGGGGATCGGCGAGATCATCGGCATCATGCCGACGGTCATCTTCACGCCGCAGGATGTTACGCTCGCTTCCGGGCCGCCTGCCGACCGCCGGAGCTTCATCGACTACACGGCGGCTCAGATATCGCCTGCGTTCCTCCAGAACCTCCGGGAGTACAGGAGGGTGCTGGGCCAGCGCAACTCCCTGCTCAGGCAGGCGGCAGACACCCGCCGCGAACCGAAAGGATTGGAGGCGTGGGACGACATGCTGGTGGAGAGGGGCGCTGCGATAATCGAGGGGCGGAGGGAAATACTGGGCGAGATTCAGAGCTGGTCGGAAAAGCTCTTCGGGGAGATCGTGCCGGAAGGCGGGGGTCTTCGGATTGAGTATCGCTGCTCGTTCGAGTCGGAGGAAGGGGATGTGCGGGAGGCGCTGGCGGATGCGCTTCGGCGCCTGAGGGAGCATGAGCTCCGCAGGGGATACACGCTCGTCGGTCCGCACTACGACGACATCAGTATATTCCTCGGCGACGAGGAGTTGAGGCGATACGGATCGCAGGGAAGGAAGCGTCTTGCCTCGATCGTGCTGAAGCTCGCACAGGCATGGTCCATCATGGAGCGAAGAGCGGAGAGGCCGGTCGTGCTGCTCGATGATATCTTCTCCGAGCTCGACGGGGAGACGGGCGAACGCGTGAGCGGGCTGCTGACCGACCGGTACCAGAGCTTCATCGCGACCCCCCGGATCGATGATTTCACCGGGATCGAGGGGGGGCGTTTCGACGTCACTCGGGGGCGGATCACGGAAAGGGGCGCATGGTGATGCGCCACGGCCCCGGCGGCGTTCGGACGGGGCGGCCGAAGCCCGCGGAAAACCGATTTTTTTGTTTATTTTTAAAGACTTTCCTAATAATATCGAGGTTGTCGGGGGCGAGCCGGACGGGGCGTGGAGAGCCGTGAAAAGGAACTATACAACACGCGTGGGAGACCTCCTAACGGGGGTCCTGAAGGGGCTCGGCCTCGAGGGAAAACTGGAGGAGGGGAGGCTGCGGGAGCAATGGCCGCGCATCGTCGGGGAGGCGATCGCCCGAAGGAGCAGGCCCACGACGGTGCGGGGAGCAACGCTCATCATCGAGGTCGAGAACAACGTCTGGATGAACGAGATCCAGTTTCACAGGAGCGAGATCATTCGGAAAATTCACGAGGAATTTCCGACGCTGAAGATAGATGATATCCGCCTGAAGCTTGAAAGGGAAAGAGAGAGGGAATGAGCCAGGACTACACAGCCAAGGGCATCCAGGTACTGAAAGGGCTGGACGCGGTGAGAAGGCGGCCGGCCATGTATATCGGCAGCACCGACCTCCACGGGCTGCACCATATGATTTACGAGGTCGTCGATAACAGCATCGACGAGGCTATGGGAGGACACTGCGACCGTATCGACATCACGATCATGAAGGACGGCGCCGTAACGGTGATCGACAACGGCCGGGGCATCCCGGTCGATCTACACCCGACCCAGAAGAAGCCTGCCGTCGAGGTCGTGATGACGACCCTGCACGCAGGGGGCAAGTTCGATCACAAGAGCTATCGGGTCTCGGGCGGGCTTCACGGCGTCGGTGTGTCCGTCGTCAACGCACTCTCCGAGTGGCTCGAGGTGGAGATATGGCGGGAGGGCAAGTCCTACACGCAGAAGTACAAGCGGGGCGTGCCGGCGACACAGCTGAAATCGAGCGAGCTGTTGGGAAAGAAGAGGTCGGGGACGAAGGTGACCTTCCAGCCGGACGGCAAGGTCTTCAGCACGCTGGAGTACAGCTTCGACACCCTCTCCCAGCGGTTCAGGGAGCTCGCCTTCCTCAACAAGGGGATAACGATCAACTTCACCGACGAGCGATCCGGCAAGAAGCACGAGTTCCAGTACTCGGGCGGCATCGTTTCGTTCGTCAAGTGGCTGAACGAGAACAGAAACACGTTGCACAAGCCGCCGATCCATTTCGAGGTTAAGCGCGAGGATTACGAGATAGAGATCGCCCTGCAGTACAACGATTCCTATTCTGAAAAGATATTCTGCTTTGCGAACAACATAAACACGGTCGACGGCGGGACCCATCTCGTCGGATTCAAGGCGGCGCTCACGAGGACAATGAACAACTACGCGCAGAAGAACAACCTCTTCAAGAAGAGCAAGATCACCTTGAGCGGTGATGATGTGCGTGAGGGGATAACGGCGGTCGTCAGCGTCAAGCTCCCCGAGCCGCAGTTCGAGGGACAGACCAAGGGGAAGCTCGGGAACAGCGAGGTCAAGGGGATCGTCGAGAGCATCGTCGGGCAGAACCTATCCGAGTTTCTCGAGGAGCATCCGCCTGTTGCCAAGAAGATCATCGAAAAGGCGTCCCAATCGGCGCGGGCGCGCGATGCGGCGCGCAAGGCGCGGGACATGGTGAGGCGCAAGTCTGCGCTCGAGACGAGCGCGCTCCCCGGGAAGCTCGCCGACTGCTCGCTCGAGGATCCGGAGCATTGCGAGCTCTACCTCGTCGAGGGCGACTCGGCGGGTGGCTCGGCGAAGCAGGGGCGCGACAGGCGGTTTCAGGCGATCCTTCCGCTCAGGGGGAAGATACTGAACGTATGGAAGGCGCGTGTCGACAAGACGCTCTCGAACGAGGAGGTCAAGACGATCATCACGGCGCTCGGAACAGGGATAGACGAGGATTTCGACGCGAGCAAGACGCGGTACGGGAAGATCGTCATCATGACCGATGCGGACGTGGACGGAGCGCACATCAGGACGCTGCTGCTCACGCTCTTCTTCAGGTACATGCCTGATCTGATAAAGAACGGCAACGTCTACATCGCGCGGCCGCCGCTCTACAGGATCAAGAAGGGCAAGGAGGAGAAGTACGTTTACAGCGAGAAGGAAAAGGGAAAAGTCGTAAAGGAGATGGGGGGCCCGAAGGGCCTCTACCTCCAGAGATACAAGGGCCTCGGCGAGATGAACCCCGAGCAGCTCTGGGAGACGACGATGAATCCCGAGCGGAGGACCATCATCAAGGTGACGCTCGAGGACGCCGTCGAGGCGGATCGGATTTTCAATATACTGATGGGCGACAAGGTCGAACCGAGGAAGAAGTTCATACAGGAGAACGCCCTCAACGTGAAGAACTTGGACGTATAAGGCGGGCGGGGTTTCCGGGAGCGGATCCCGTAATGGCCGCCCGGCCGGTGACGGGTGGACAAAGGGACAAGGAGGAGAGAATAGATGGATCTTGGCAGGCAGCGGGTGATACCGGTTTACATAGAAGACGAGATGAAGAACAGCTATCTCGACTACTCGATGAGCGTCATCGTGTCGAGGGCGCTGCCCGATGTGCGTGACGGATTGAAGCCGGTCCACAGGCGCATTCTGCTTGCGATGAACGATCTCAGCCTCGCGCACAACAAGGGATACCGGAAATCGGCCAAGTTGACCGGTGACGTGACCGGTAATTACCACCCGCACGGGACGGCAGCGGTCTACGATGCGGTCGTCCGTCTCGCGCAGGATTTCTCGATGAGGTACCCGCTGGTGGACGGGCAGGGCAACTTCGGTTCCATAGACGGCGATCCGGCCGCAGCCGAGCGATACACAGAGGTGCGGATGACCGAGATGGCCGAGGAGCTTCTCAGGGACATCGACAAGGAGACGGTCGAGTTCGGGCCGAACTACGACGAGACCCGCCAGATGGCCCTCGTGCTCCCCTCCAAGATACCCAACCTGCTGCTCAACGGAGCCGCCGGCATCGCGGTCGGCATGGCGACGAACATACCTCCTCACAATATCGTCGAGACGATCGACGCGCTCGTCGCAATACTGGACGACCCGGACATCACGATAGATCAGCTCTGCCGGATCGTCAAAGGGCCCGATTTCCCGACAGGCGGCATCATCTACGGCCGGGCCGGCATACGGGAGGCCTACCGGACGGGCAGGGGCAAGATCACGCTCCGGGCGCGCGCGAACATCGAGACGATGAAGAGCGGCAAGACGAGCATCATCGTGAACGAGATCCCATATCAGGCCAACAAGGCATCGATAATCGAAAAGATAGCATTCCTCGTCCGAAGCGGAAGGATCGACGGCATCAGCGACATCAGGGACGAGTCGGACAGGGATGGGATGAGGATCGTCATCGAGCTCAAGAAGGATTCCTACCCGAAGGTAGTCCTCAACCAGCTCTTCGCCCACACGCAGCTTCAGGTGACCTACGGCATCAACATGCTGGCCCTCGACAACCTGAACCCGGTCGTCATGAACCTGAAGAGGATGATGGACGCCTTCCTCGCGCACCGCGAGGATATCGTCACCCGGCGTACGCAGTACGAGCTGAAGCGGGCCGAGGAGCGGGCCCACATCCTGGAGGGCTACAAGATAGCGCTCGACCACATAGATGAGATCGTGCAGCTGATCAAGAAGAGTGCCTCGCCGGCGGAGGCGAGGAAGGGCCTGATAAAACGGTTCAAGCTCTCCGAGATCCAGGCCCAGGCGATCCTCGACCTAAGGCTGCAGCGGCTGACAGGCCTCGAGCGCAAGAAGATCGAGGACGAGTATCTCGAGCTCATAAAGAAGATAGAATACTACAGGTCGATACTGGAGAGCCGGACGCGGCTCCTCGGAATCATCAAGGAGGAGCTCGAGGACCTCAAGACCCGATTCGGCGACGAGAGGCGGACCGACATCGTCGAGGAGGAGGGGGAGTTCGATCTCGAGGATCTCATCGCCGAAGAGGACATGATCATCACGGTCACCCACACGGGATACATCAAGCGCATTCCCACCGGGACCTACCGGCGGCAGCGCCGCGGCGGGAAGGGCATCACGGGTCTCGGCATGAAGGACGAAGATTTCGTGCAGCATCTCTTCATCGCCTCTACGCACAGCTACATCCTCTTCTTCACGGACAAGGGGAAGTGCTTCTGGGTCAAGGTGCACGAGATCCCGCAGGGCGGGCGTCTCGCGCGCGGCAAGGCGATCGTCAACCTCATCGAGATGTCGCGCGATGAGAAGATCACGGCGATGGTGCCGGTCGGCGACTTCAGCAAGGGCGCCTACCTGATGATGGCGACGAAGGACGGCTTCATCAAGAAGACCCACCTGCCCGCCTACGCGAATCCCCGCCGCGGCGGCATCCGGGCGATCAACCTGCGCGACGGCGACCGTCTCATCGAGTCGCGTCTCACCTCGGGCAACGATGACGTGATACTCGCAAAGAAGAAGGGCAAGGCGATACGATTCGGCGAGCGCGACGTTCGCGAGACGGGCAGGGCCACGCAGGGCGTCAAGGGGGTCACGCTCGATCGTGACGACGAGGTCGTCGATATGGTCGTCGTGAAGCGCGGCGCCGAGGTCCTCGCGGTGACGGAGCACGGATACGGGAAGAGAACGAGGATCATAGACTTTCGGAATATTCACCGCGGCGGCAAGGGGGTCATCTGCATCCCGACCGAGGGGCGCAACGGCAACCTCGTGAGCCTCAAGGAGGTTCTGCCGACCGACGAGATGATGATGATAACGAGGAACGGCCTTGTGATACGGTGTCCGGTGAAAGGCATCCCGGTTCTGGGGCGCCCGGCGAAAGGCGTGCGTGTCATAAGACTCAACAAAGGTGATTTTCTGGTCGACGTCGCCCTGATCGTCGCCGAGGAAAATGGGGACGAGAACGGGCGTGTGAGGGAGTGCGAACCTGTGGAGCCTG
>Ga0114919_10003469_pt1 | contig 12727 bp, 13 predicted proteins | sample BlataG_FD_88682 | JGI IMG/M metagenome (GOLD analysis project Ga0114919, IMG submission 88682) | Deep subsurface microbial communities from Black Sea to uncover new lineages of life (NeLLi) - Black_00105 metaG | ecosystem: Environmental > Aquatic > Marine > Oceanic > Sediment | place: Atlantic... | reverse complement strand
TTTTATCCACAACCACGCTTTCTTTTTTTCGTCTTCTTTTTTGTCTTCTTTTTTATCATATTAGTCTCTTCACTTTCTATTTTACTCTTTCAAAAAACTCTTGTCAAGCCCCATAGAAAAATTCATCAATGTCTGAGTATTGCCCCCTTAGTAATCTTCTGTAAGTTGTTTTATATTTCTCTATTTCTTTGGAATATTTTTGTAAAATCTCTAATCCTCTTTTCTTAGATAAATTAAATGACTGCCAATCCTGTGTTTCTATAGATTTTATCAAATTTTCTTTCCGTTTAATTAAATAACAAGCAATTTCACTTTTTATTTGTTCATCTTCAATCGTTTCAAAAATTTTCACTATTTCGGGTATAGCATCATCAGATAACTCATTAAAATACCGAATATCTAATTGTTTTTTTTGAAGATATCTTTCAATATTTTTCTTGGCTATAAAAGCATCTGGATTGAAAATGTTTAATCCTATTAAAAATAAAATTGTTAAACAAAATATAGAATGTAAAAATAAGGTTTCTTTTCTTTCTGAAAATATTTTGTAAAGGAAAAGTAAAAAAGTAAAAAAGAGCCAAAAGAGTAAAATAAAACTTAAAAGACGAGGGAAAGTAAAGCCGTAGCCATCTATATAAAGAGAAAGTCGAGTGGCTGAGGAAGTCATAATTACAAATAATTCAAGCACTAAAATGCTGGTTAAAATTTTAAAAGTCCTTTTTTGAAAAATATTTCCTTTTTTGCCAAATTTATCAATTCCATAAATTAAAAGAAAAGAAATGATAGAAACCCCGATTAACTCACCAAATCCTTTTCTGGCATATTCGGAATAAGTAATGTATTCTTCAATTCCCCAAACATAGGTTTTCCCGCCAAAGAGATAGAAAAGTTGAATTAAAATAAAAACCAAAAATAATAAACTCACTAAACTCAAAATTACCGAGCTTTCGATACTTCCTAAAAATTTAGGTTCATTATTTTTTAATGGAGAGGTCTCAGGTTTTTGGTCTTCAAAAATCTTAGCAAAAAAACCGACAAAAAAATAAGAACTTACCAAAACAATTAATACTCTGGAAACAATTTCCGGCTCAATACTAATCTTTAACAATTCATCTAAATACTTTTGAAAAACAATATCAGCTGAAGCAAACAACCAAATAAAAATAGTTAAAATTGGCAAAGAAATAATGATTCCTTTTACTACGCTTTGAAGCTCTGGGGAGCCGAATCTTCTCTTGGCTTGAATTAAATTCCAAAATTCCTCAATCAAGGAAGAGGCTTCTTGAAAAGATTTTTTGAGGAAAGAAAAGGGTAGAATGAAATATTCTGAAAAATAAAATTTTAAGAGGTTTTCGCTTGAAAACAAGTCCAAAAAAAGAAAAACTAAATAGACGGTACCAATTATATTAAAAAATACTAAAAATGAACTAGAGCGCAAAAACACTCCAGTTGATAGTAAAATTATTGGAATCAAAAGAAAACTCTGATCTCTTTTTAATACTTGGCCAAATTTTTTAGCTAAAAATAAAGAAAAAACGATTAAAATTGAAATAAAAACAAAAAAGGAAATACCAATAGGTTTTCCATAAAATAAATAATCAACAGAAATTCCTAAAATAAATGCGAGAAGAAAAGTCAGGTAAATTTTTATATTTTGGCTCATGAGCCGCCTGCAGGAATCGAACCCGCGTACATGGTTTACAAAACCATTGCTTTACCACTAAGCTAAGGCGGCTAATACTGCTCTACCATTGAGCTACCCGGGCAAATTATGCTAAAATCGTCGCTATTGATAACAAGAAGAAAGAGAAGTTTGCATAAACGTCCATTATTCTATAGTTCTTTACTATCTGGTGATTTTTCTTAAATAAAAGGAAGAAGAAAAAAATCAGAGTAAAGGCAAAAAATAGCAGGAAATGTTGTTGATAAGTGATTAAGAAAATTGGAAAGAGAGTTAAAGGATAAAAAATGGCTAAATATTTCAATAACATTTCTGATTTTTCGAGACCCAAAAACCCAACAGTGGTTTTTAAGCCAGCTGCTTTGTCGGTTTCATAATCTTCTGTGTGGTTTCTGAGTTCCAGAATTACAGAAAAATAAAAAATAGAAAAAGCAATTAAATAATGAAATAAGGTTAAGTCTTTACTAAAAATTAAAAGGGGCATAAAGAAAATAAGGGCGCCAGCAAATAGTCCGTGGGAAATTAAATCAAGCAAGGGTCGCGATTTCATCCGTAAAGGAGGAGAGGAATAAAAAAACCCAAGTAGTGAAGATAGCAGACAAAGTAAAAAAACTTTTAGTCCAAATACTGTTGATAAGGCTAATCCTAAAATTGCCAAGAAAATTGAAAAAATTAAACCTTTTCTAAAACTTATCTTTTTAAGAGCAATGGGGTTTTTCTTATATTTATCTAATTTGTCTTCTTTTGTGTCAAAACAATCATTTATTGAAAAACCAAAACTCAAAAGTAATAGCAAGATTATATAGAAGATAATAATATCTCTGATGGGAAACAAAAATCCTTTGGAAACAACAAATCCAAGCATGGCGATTAAAAAATAACCACGCCAGTTTTTAACTCGCAAAAGCTCAAAATAGGATTCTAAATTTATTCTCGTTTTTTTGTTGATTTTTTTATTTCTTCCCAATAATTATCATCCTCTATAATTTTCTTTTCTTTTTGTTTTTCTCTTAACTTTTGAAGTAAAGTTGAAGTTCTATTTTCGGTCTTCAAAGTTAAAATCCTAATTTTAGAAAGTAATTTCTGTAAAAATATTTCATAAGAAAAGTTTTTAAAGAACTCTATCTCTTTAACCTTCTGTTTTAAAACAAAAATTAAGTTTTCTTTTCTGGGTCTTTCAACAACCTCTGATAACTCAACCAAAACCGGAATTTTTCGAAACAAAATTACCCCCATTCCTATAAAGCTATATACAAGGGTTATGGTTGCGATTAAGGTTAAGGTTGCCATGTTAGATTAGATTTCATATCTTGTAAAATTTTTAACTACTATATTTTCTCCCAATTTAATAATATGTTCTCCAATTAAATCTTTTATTGTTTTTGTTTCATCTTTTATCCAGGGTTCAGACATTAAGGAATCTTTTTCGGGATTCATAGCAGCAATTTGGAGGCACAATTCATGAGCTAATTTTCGAAAGTTTTCTGATTTAGCCATGAAGTCTGATTCACAACTAAGCTCAATTAAAACTCCGATTTTCTTATTGGGGTGAACATAGCTTTCGATTATTCCTTCTTTTACCCCCCTTTTTGTCTTCTTTTCCATAAAGGCCTGACCTAATTTTTTTAAGATTTTCTTAGCTTTTTCAATATCACCCTTAGTCGTTTCCAAGGCTTTTTGACATTCCACAATTGAAACTCCTGTCTCTTTTCTTAGTTGTTTAATTTGATTAATATTTACCATAAGATTAAAATTTCAAATTACTGATTGCTCCAATTTCTAATTATTTTTTGGGTTTTGTTCTAGTTTTTAGTATAACTTCTTTTACTCTCTCCAAAATATATTTCACTGAAGAAATAGCATCATCATTAGCCGGGATAGGATAATCAGCCAGGGTTGGATCAACATTGGTATCGGCAATTGCAATCACTTTGATTCCCTTTTTTCTTGCCTCTTTTATTGCCAAAGCATCTTTTTTCATGTCTAAAACAAATACAGCAGCGGGTAACTCGGTTAAATTTTTCAATCCTCCAAATTTTATTTCAAGTCTTTGGAGATGTCTTTCAATTTTTACCTTCTCTTTTTTTGTATATTTTTCCAACTCTCCTTCTGATTTCTTTTTCTCTAAGTCTTTAAAATATTCAACTCTTTTTTGAACTGTTCCAAAATTAGTAAAAGTCCCCCCTAACCAGCGTTCATTAACATAGGGCAAATTACAAATCTTAGCAGTATCTTTTATCAAATCCTTTACTTGAATTTTTGTCCCCACAAAAAGTAAGGTTTTGTTATCAGCAATAAGCTCTTGGATAAAACCCAGGGCCTCTTTTAGTTTTTCATAGGTTTTGGCAAGATCAATAATATGAACAGCGTTTCTTGTCCCATATAAAAAAGGTTGCATTTTGGGATGACACTTGGAAGTTCGATGTCCAAAGTGCAAACCAGCCTGCATCATTTCCTCAGGCTTAATATTAAAATCTTGCTTTTTTGTTTTTGCCATATAGTAAGATTTTACAATACTCTACTTGATTTTTCAATACCAAAGAGTTATGATGCTAATATCATGAAAAAAGATATTCATCCAAAATATTATCCAAAAGCTCAGGTTAAATGTGCCTGCGGTAATACTTTTACTGTGGGCTCAACCAAGGAATTCATTGAAATTGAAATCTGTTCTCAGTGTCATCCTTTTTATACCGGCAAAGAAAAAATTGTTGATACTTTGGGCCAGGTCCAAAAGTTCAGAAAAAGATTAGAAAAAAAGCGTAAGCGACCTTCTAAAAAATGAATTCAGAGAGTATCATTATCGAAATTAGAGCAGGTACCGGAGGAGAAGAAGCTGCCCTATTTGCTAGGGACCTTTTTAGAATGTATTCAAAATATGCAATGTTTAAGGGTTGGAAACAAAAAATTTTAGATTCGAGACCCACTGAAATTGGTGGCTTAAAGGAAATTACTTTTGAGTTCTCTGGCTCAGACGTCTTATCAAAAATGAAATATGAAGGCGGAGTCCATCGAGTTCAAAGAATTCCCAAAACCGAGAAAAAAGGAAGAATTCACACCTCAACTGCTACGGTTGCTGTTTTACTTAAACCAAAGAGGACTGAAATTAAAATTAAACCCGGGGATTTAAAAATTGATTTTTACCGAGCATCAGGGCCCGGCGGTCAATATGTCAATAAGCGAGAAACCGCAGTAAGAATTACTCATTTACCAACCGGTTTGGTGGCTACTTCCCAAACACAAAGAAGTCAGCTCCAAAACAGAGAAAATGCAATGGCAATTTTGGAAGCCAAACTTTTAGAAAAAAAAGAGGTAAAATCGCTTGAAAAATTAGGTGAAAAAAGAAAAGCCCAAATAAAAAGGGCTAAAAGATCTGAGAAAATTAGGACTTATAATTTTCCCCAAAACAGAATTACCGACCACCGCATCAAAAAAAGCTGGCACAATTTAGAAAATATCATTGAGGGAAATCTGGAACCTCTAATTAAAACTCTCAAAAAAAGAGGGGGTTAAGAAGCTTTTTCAAGCTCTTCAATATCTTTTTCATATTGGCTGGTAATTTTCATAACCGAATCTCCATAAAAACCATAGCCATTATACTTAGTTCTTTTACTGGTTCCAGAAAAATAAATCATTGAGGCCCGCCATTCACCATCATAAGTTTGTTTGGTTGCCCCATAATCTGCTAAGTATAAAGCGGCCGCTAAAAAAGCATCTTTTATATTCCAGGGGTCAGCCGCTTTACCCGTAATTGCCTTGACTTTATCTCGGTATAATATCCAGGTAGAGGGAATAAATTGAGCCGGACCCATAGCTCCTCCCCACCCGTAACTCATTGGACAAGAAACAGGGGTGTTATAAGGATCCCTGCCTAATTCTTTTGTTATTTTTAAAAAATCACTCACATCCCCTTTTCTTCCTGCTAAACCCATTGGCTTCATTACCCTTTTCACCTTTTCCCCGTTAAAAACTACTACTCCCTCTCCTGTTGAGGGATTTTTTAAATAACACTGACCAACGTTTTTCCCGATATTTGATTCTTGAGTCATTACTGCTAATAAAAGAGCGGGTCTAACTCCAGTTATGTTTTCAACATATTTAGCAACATCCAGAGCTTCTCCAAAAGTGGGAGCTTCAGGAATACCAATTAATTCAAAAATTCTTGCTCTGATTTGGGCTGCCCTTTCTTCGACATCAGTTTTTTCTTTAAGTTGTTTTTGGTACTCTTCTTCAGTTAGTTTTAACAACCAATCCTTCTCTTTTTTGGTGGAAGCTGATTCCTTTCTTTGAAGGGTTTGGATAACTACTAAATTTTCCAAATCTTGTTTCTCTGTGTCTAAAGATTCTTTTTCTTCTTCCAAATGAACTTTTAGATTTTCAATATTTTCTAAAAGTTCTTGGCTCTTGGAATTTAAGGATTCCAAAGCCATTAAATCATCAAAAAAATCAGAAAGTTCTTCTTCTGAAAGTAAAATTTCAATCAGGGATTTTTGGTCTGCCTCATAAATGAGTTGTAAAATTTTAGCCAGGTGCGATCGGGAGTCCTTTATTTTTAAAGAAGTTTCTTCAATAGAACCCTCGGTATCTTTGATTTGAAGACCTAAATCTTCTATCATCACGTTGCTTTGATAAATCTGGAGGTCTAATTTCTTGATTTTATTTCTTAAAATATAAATTTGATTTTCAAGGGTCTTTTTTTCTTTTTCTGTTGCTTGAACATTCTCATCTAACGCAGCAATCTGTTCTTCTAATTCTCTTAATTCCTGCTCAAGAGCTTCCCTTTCTTCAGTGGAGGTCTGAGCTAAACCCTGAAAATTAGGCAAAACCAAAACCAAAACCAAGAGAGATAATAGTATTTTTTGATATTTGGATTTTGTCATTTGGATTTTTCGGTAGTTTCTTCCTCTTTCTCCTCTTTTTTCTTTTCTTCTTTGCCCTCCTCTACCCTCTCTACTTCCTCTACTTTTTCTTCAATTGGCTTTTCTAATTCTTCTTCTACTTTTTCAGGAGGTGCAATGTTGGCTACAACCTCATCTGGTTTCTTTAAAATCTCAACGCCTGCGGGCACTTTTAGGTCTTTTATCAAAATTTCATCCTCAAATGTTTCTAAACTCTCTATATTTACCTTAATCTCGTGGGGAAGGTCTTGAGGTAGAGCTTTTATCTCTACTTCGGAAATATTTTTTACCAAAGTGCCCTCAAAATCTTCCACTGCTTTGCTTTCTCCTTCAAAAACTAGAGGCACATTAGCTGTAATTTCTTCTTTCAAAGAAGGCTGTAAAAAGTCAACATGAATGGGTTTGTCGCTTATGGGGTCAAATTGAACATTGTAAATTAAAATCAATGCTTTTAACTTTTTCTCGGGAAGAGAAAGAGTGATTAAAGTGCTTTCCCCGGCCTCTTTATAAATTTTTTCAAATTCTTTTAAGTCAACTTCTAAAGCAAGGTTTTTTGTTTTTGGTCCATATAAAATCCCAGGTAAAATACCTTGTTTTCTAAGTCCTTTTACTTTTTTTCCTAAAGTTTTACGAATTTTTGCAGATAAACTCAGCATACTATTTTACAATTTTAATACATTGAACCGGACAGATTGCAACTGCTTCTTGATTACAAGCAACATCAGTAATTTCTAATTCCTCGTTGTTGGTTTCAGAGTTAACTTTTGAATTTAAAAGGTGGGCTTTTCCATCTTCTGCCCTCATTTCCCAATATTCTGGACACAGAGCAACACAAGAACCACAGCCAATACATTTTTCGAGATCGTGAATTATTTTCATTTTATTTTTTGCGAACCTTGAATCTCTTTTCTAATTTTTTCAAGGTATCAACAATCCCCGTATATTCCAGTTCTGACATTGGTAACATAGCAGCTCCTGAAAATCCCTGTCTTCTTATCTCTTCTGCTTTTTGAGCAACCCTGTCTCTTACCCAATCCCAATAAGGATGGTCAAACGCGTCAGCGGGCTCGGTCAATTTACCGTTTTTAACACAAAAGGCTAAACAGTTAACTATTGGAGGACCATCAAAGAAAGAAACCGATGAATTCTTTTTGACAGGCATTAAGGGCCCTATGTGGCTTCCCCGCATAAAACCTGAAACATAGTGACCAATGGTATAGGGAGCTAAAATTTCTCCGGTAGCTGGAAAATTTTTCTGAGCCCTAACCAACATCACCGGATCATCTTTGCCCACATATCTTCCGGCAATATTATGCAATCTGGTAGTGCTGACACTTACCACCCGTTCTCCGCTAGCTCTGGAATAAACCCCTTCTGCTACAAAGCGACCATTATCTCTTAAAAGGGCAGCAATATCATAAGTTTCTTCCGGGCTAACAAGTTCAATAACTTTATCTCCTTTGGTATGGGAAACATCCATAATAACCCATTTAAACCCCTTTTTTACTGAAGGTGATAACATCAAACCAGGACTATACATTGGATCAGTAAAAGATAGATACAAGGGTAAATTATAAGCGCCAGGCTCAGTTTTATCAGCAGCAAACATCAAGAAAGGTTCAGCCGGTCTTTCTTCAAATTCAAGTTCGGCTACTGCCGGCCCCATTCCCTTGACATTGCCGGAAAAAGTATCTTTTAACAAATCTTGCCCGGCTCCATAAAGACCTTGTTTTTTAGCTACCTTAGTTCCCTCCAAGAGAGCTTTCCAGCAGAGTTTATGAATTGATTCTGATAAGACTCCTTGACGATGAGTGCTTAAAATAGCAATATCATCTCCGGTATGACCAACATAGAAATCGATTATCAGCTTCTTTCCTTTGGTTTTAACATAGCCCTCAACTGTTTCCAAAAGCTTTTGGCTGGGTTTTATGTGCCCACCAATGCTTCCAATATCAGCTTTAATAATACTTAGAGTAATTTTTTTTGCCATATTAAAATAATTTAATTTATTAAGATATTTACGACCTTTTTAATTATTATTTAATTTTAGCTAAATTTAAAATTGTTTTAATCACTGCATCAGGATTTAAAGAAATTGATTCAATTCCTTGTTCGACTAAAAATTGAGCAAATTCTATATAGTCGCTTGGGGCCTGACCGCAGATCCCGCAATATTTCCCTTTTAAATTACAAAGCTTTATCACTTTACTAATCATTTTTTTAATGGTTAGGTCTCTTTCGTCTGCAATTTTAGCTATTTGAGCATTATCTCTATCTATTCCTAAAGCCAATTGAGTTAGGTCATTGGAGCCAATTGACATTCCATCAAAAATCTCCAAAAACTCATCAGCTAAAATCACATTGGAAGGAATTTCACACATGACAATCACCTTTAATCCGTCTTTTCCTTTTTCTAAACCATTTTTTTTCATCAAATCCAAAACTTTTTTTCCTTCTTTGACTGTTCGACAAAAAGGAACCATAATCCAAATATTCTTAAGACCAAAAACCTCTCTCGCTCGTTTAAGAGCTTCACATTCCATTTCAAAGGCCGGCTGAAAACTTTTATCAAGGTAGCGAGAGGCACCCCTAAAACCCAGCATTGGATTTTCCTCCTTTTTCTCAAAAATTTCCCCACCAATTAAATTTTCGTATTCATTAGTCTTGAAATCAGACAATCTAACAATAACTGGCTTAGGATAAAAAGCAGCTGCTATTTGAGCAATACCCTCAGCCAATTCTTTAATAAAGTGCTCTTTTTTATCTTTATGCTCAATAGTAATCTCTTTAATCTTTCTTTTTAATTTTTTATTTTTTAATTTCTTAAAATGATACAAAGCCAAAGGGTGAATTCTAATTTTTTCAGCCAAAATAAATTCAATTCTGGCTAGGCCCACTCCATCGTTTGGCAAAAAGGAAGTTTTAAAAGCAATATCAGAAGCTCCAATGTTTATCATTATTTTTGTTTTCAATTTTGGAACTTTCTTTAAATCGTATCTTTTAATTTTAAAAGGGATTTTTCCCGGATAAACCCGACCATCTAAACCCTGGGTACAATCTACAGTTACACATTGGCCATCTCTTAAAACTTTAGTAGCGATTTTTGTTCCAACAATACAAGGAATTCCCAGCTCACGACTTACTATAGCAGCATGAGCGGTTTTTCCCCCTTCCTCGGTTATAATAGCTTGGGCTATTCGCATGGCCGGCACCCAATCAGGATCTGTCATTTTAGTTACCAAAACTTCTCCTTTTTGAAATTGCGAAATTTTTGAAACATTAGGAATTACCTTTACTTTCCCTATTCCAATCTTGGAACCAATGGCAATACCAGTTAAAACAGGTTTCTTTTTTGTCCTTATCTGATATTCTTCGTAAATTTTCCCAATCTTTGGAGCATGAACTGTTTCTGGTCTAGATTGAACAATAAAGAGTTGGCCTGTTTTTCCATCTTTTGCCCATTCAATATCTTGGGGAAGTTTATAATGCTCTTCGATCAAACAACTCCATTTGGCTAAAGTTAAAACTTCTTTGTCGCTCAAACTAAATTTAAATTGTTGTCTTTGGGAAACCCCTGCTTCTTTTAAGCCCCCTGTTTTGGAATAAATATATTTTTTAGTTTTCCTGCCTAAATTTTTAACAATTATTGATTTAAAACCCTGTTTTAAGGTGGGTTTAAAAACATAAAACTGGTCTGGAGTAATTTTTCCTTTGACAATCATCTCCCCCACTCCCCAAATAGAATTGATTAAAACAACATTGGGAAAGCCAGTTTCGGTATCTAAAGTAAATATTACTCCCGAGCAAGCCAAGTCAGACCTTATCATCTTCTGAATTCCTATTGAAAGAGCAAATTTTAAATGAGAAATTCCTTTCTCTTCTCGATAAGCAATTACTCTATCATTAAAAGTCGAAGCCAAGCATTTTTTTATTGATTTCAATAAACTATCCTCTCCAGAAACATTTAAATATGTCTCAAATTGACCGGCAAAAGACATCGTCGGAGCGTCTTCGGCCACTCCTGAAGACCTAACGGCCACATCGGGATTTTGATTGTGTTTTCTACCCAAGACTTGATAGGCCTCAGTTATTTCTCTTTTTAAATCTTCAGGAAGTTTTGCCTTCAAAAAAAGATTTCTAGCAGCCCTACCGGTTTTCTGAATACTTTTTATGCTTTTGGAGTCAAGCTTCCTAAAGATTTCTTTTAATTCCTTATCTATTTTATTGGTTTTTACAAAACCTCGGTAAGCTTTAGTGGTGATAGCAAAACCATCGGGGATGTTAATTCCCTTTTTAGTTAATTTAGAAAACATCTCTCCCAAAGATGCATTTTTCCCTCCAACCAAGGGAACGTCTTTGGCGGAAATTTCTTTAAACCAGAGAATGTATTTTCGGGCTTTATTTTTTCTCATCTAATTAATGCTTTCATTGCTAAAGCTGCTCTTTTTAAATCTGAATAGTTTGGAATGTTATTTTTTTCAAGTAATTTAATGCCGCTTTGACTAAATTTTCCTCTTATTATGGCGCAAATAATTGGTTTTTGAGGCCACTTTTTTTTGGCCTCGATTATTATTTTAGCATTTTTTCTCACCTCTGTCATAATTTGCAGGGTTTGAATAATAAGTAGACCATGAATATTTTTTTGTTCCAAAAGGGCCTTGATCCCTACTCCATATCTATCAGACAAAGCATCTCCTAATATATCCAAAGGATTTCTCTTCGAGAAAGCTGAATGCATTAGACCCGATTTTTCTAATTTTTTAATAGTTTTTAGAGTCAATTTTGGCAAATTAATTCCCAGTTCCTGACAATAATCTGCCATTAAAACCCCGCAACCACCGCCATTGGTTATAATTCCTATTCCATTCTTGCATTTTGGCTGCCAAGATAAAGCTTTGGCTGTGTCAAAAAGCTCTTCAACAGTATCTACTTCAATTATTCCCGATTGCTTAAAAGCGGCAGAATAGATTTTATGGGAACCAGTTAGCGTGGCTGTATGGCTAGCTGCAGCTTTAGTCCCAGCTTCGCTCCGACCGGCCTTAATGGCTACAATTGGTTTTGCTGCCGAAACTTCCTTAGCTACTCTTATAAATCTTCTCCCCTCTTTCAGCCCTTCAAGATAAACAGCGATTACTCTTGTTTCTTTGTCCTTCTTTAACCACAAAAGAAAATCAGAAAGTGTAAGGCCAGCCTCGTTTCCATAAGAAATCAGGCTGGAAAAACCATAATTTTCCAACAAAGCCCCATCAATAACTGAATCTAAAAGGGCGCCCGATTGAGAAACAAAAGCAATCTTGCCCGCTTTAGGGGTGGCCGGAGCAAAAGAAGCATTTAATTTTATTGAAGGCCGTAAAATCCCTAAGACATTAGGACCTATTAAAGGAATTTTTGCTTTTTTAACTATTTTGCTAATTTTTTCTTGTAAAACTCGTCCTTTTCTTCCTCTTTCAGCAAAACCAGCAGAAATTATGATTATTCCCCCTACTTTTTTCTGGCAGCATTCTTTTACTATTTGGGGAACAATTTTTGCTCGAACAGCAATTACAGATAAATCAATCTCTTCTGAAATATCTGTAATTTTCGGAAAACATTTTATTCCCAAAACCTTTTTCCTATAAGGATTAACGCAAAAAATTTTCCTTAAACTTGTTCCTTCCAAGGCATTTTTGACCAAGCCCCGACCGACTGAGTTTCTTTTGGCCGAAGCTCCAATTATAGCGATTGAATTTGGCTCAAATATTTTTTCTAAGTTTCTCATACAAAAAATTTTAAATCTGCCACTTTGGCAGTTTTCTCATCAACAAAAATAGGGTTAAAATCAATTTCTTTTATCTCTGGGTTTTCCAAAGAAAGCTTTGAAAGCTGCAAGATTATTTCGACCAATTTCTCAATATTTATTCCTCTTTTTCCTCGCTGCCCTTTTAAGACTGGATATCCCCTTATCTCTTTTATCATTTCTTTGGCTGTCTTTTTAGAAAGAGGGCAAATTCTAAAAGAAACGTCTTTCAGGGTCTCAATAAAAATTCCTCCCAAGCCAAACATTAAAACCGGGCCAAATTGCAAATCTCTTTTCATTCCCAAAGCTATCTCTCTGCCAAATCCCATTTTTTGAACTAAAATTCCCTCAATCTTCCTGATTTTTAACAAA